>OLFZ01000039.1_pt1 | contig 149237 bp, 236 predicted proteins | sample 1604861 | NCBI WGS metagenome assembly OLFZ01 (sample SAMEA3888895, study PRJEB22519) | human gut metagenome | biome: human gut; feature: human-associated habitat; material: faeces | place: Denmark | collected 2011 | reverse complement strand
ATAGAAAAAGGCTCCGAGAAACATGATTTCTCGGAGCGCTTTGTCTACAGTCTGAAGCCAAGTATAATACTTGACTTCATAATTATCTACTAATCTGCTATATGTATTTTTCTATTTCGTAATTTCGCATGGCAATAATAACCATTTACAGTTGGGATACTTATTAATATTTTGTTTGACAAACTCATGTATCTCATCTAATGTTTTTCTGTTTGTATCTTCATTGATACGATATTCAAATACGTTATTGTCATCAATACAAACAATTTTAAAAAACACATTATTTTCCATAACTCGTCACTCCCTCCATATTTATTTAATACAAAATAAATCGTATAAATCCGCATGGAGTACCTTTGACAAGATTATGGCATTAGACAACATTATATCCTTCGAGACATTATTTTCAATATTTGATAATTCACCAACTGAAATGCCTGTTAATTTTGATAATTGCTTTAATGTTAAATTACGTTCATTTCTATAATACCATACTTTATTTTCCATACAGAACACCTTTTTTCTTTTTAGTGTTCCCAACGATTTGTTTTATATTATGGTATTATTTTACAATACCTAAATTTCAATAAACTGAAAATTAGATATGGTATAATTATATTTTTATATATATTTCTGTACGTGGATTTTCTTTATCCACAAAGCATTCTAATAATAATGATTTAACATGTTTTGAATCATCATCTACAATGAATCCACTTTCTGAAAATCCATATTCAGCAAGAATATTCCCAGATATAACCCATTGAACTTTTTATTTTATGTTTACAACACTTAATTATATTGCTAATGTCAGCACCAGTATATTGAGACGCTTCTGTTGCTGTTGAAAATGTACGAATTAAAATCTTATTCTTATCATACATAGCTACAGATCTGCTATGAACACTTTCTGCCCCTCTTTTAGCTGCTTGTTTCATATGTAATAAATGTTCTTCTGAAAATTTAATACCTTTTCTTCCTTCACTTATATGTCTTCTTTGTTCGTCAGTTGCCTTTCTGCCATAATTTGGATTATTTTCTCCATATTTTCCATACATTGGATGAAGGATACCAGTTCTCCCGTAACATGGATTATTTTTACCAGAGTTATTTATTCTCATTTTCTCACGTTGTTCATCTGTGAAAATATAACCATGTGTCCCTTCGCCACCATCTGTCATATTATAACCATATCTATTGTCTTTTAAATTTAAAGATTTTATATAATTTTTCTCATATTCACATGATTCTTCATAAGACAAATTAGTATGTAAAATAATATGGTCAAAATTATCCCAACCATATTTTTGAATTGCTGCATTAAAATGAGGGTTTCTTTTATAGGCTGTCCCATTTTGCCATCTTAATTCTGGTGTTCTTGACGTAATACCTACATATTTTTTATCATTGATTTTATTTATGTGCATATACACTGTATAGTTATTTTTTGCTTCGTTTTCTTTCTGCTCGTTGTTTTTTAACGTACTCATAAGTTTGCCACCCTCCATCAATTTTTGAATAGCAGATCCACTTATAATCAACAGTAGGATAGTGATACCAAAATAATTTTCTTTTTAAAATTGCAACACTATCAGGACACCCTTTGGTGTCAATAACTTCTTCATGACCGTCTTTATAGACAATAAAAAAATCAGCCACATATTTAATTGGCTGAACAGATTTTCCGTCATGTATGAACTTTGGTTGTAACTCATATGGTTTTTGTAATTCGTAATTCACCACATCGCCACTCTCCACTAATGGGCAAAGAACATCTCTGTAATATTTCATTTCTAATACAGAATCAAAAGTTATTCCATTATAAGTTCGTTTGCTAACATCTTTATTAACATTAAATTTTGTTCTAGCTGCCATTTATCTTCCTTTCACTCCTTTACATAACAAAAGAGTGACCTCCGAAGAAATCACTCTTTCAAATTAAATTAACTGCAAAAATTCAGAAGCAGTGATCTTTAATCCATCATCTCCAAATTTATGTTTAGATGCATTAGTAAGACCATTTCCATATATACCAGGATACTCAACACCATTTGGATTATATCCATTAAGATACATTAATATTTCTGCGGCAGTTACCATATATTGTTTTTCACCTTTTTTAACATAATGATTTCCTAATGCTTTTTTAGAAGCACGACCAAATTTTCCATCTTCAACAAGACTGGATTTATAATCTAAATTAATAGCATGTTGCAATACTCTTGACTTCATTTTATTTGTATTTTTTCCACAAATACCATCAATTGCAATATTTACACCAGTAAATTTAACTGCTTCCTGTTGACCACGTTTAATTAAAGCATTTCCAGCTACGGCACTTGCAACAGTAGTTTTTACTGTGTTCTGAGATGTTTTAGAACCATCTGTATAAGCAACAATTACATGTTTTCCTGGGGCAACAATAATATCTCCACACTCAATATATTCAGATTTACCAAGATATTTAGAAGCTTTTAATTCTTGGAATAAACCTGTATTTAAAAGTGCTTTTCCGATATTACCAGAATATACAGATGATGAAATCATAGATTTTCCATATGCTACATTTACTGCACAAGCAGCTAACTCAGAACAATCTATTTCAACAGGAGATTTAACATTTGCAACAACCCATCCTGCATTTTTAAGAGCATTATATCCTGTTGTTCTATGATTTTGACAATAGCCAAAATTATTATTAGTTGCCATTCCTTTTGCAGCCGCACCGATTCTAACCGCCTTATTTCTATTTTTACAACGGTATACTCGTGTCTGTCCAAAATTATAGATTCTTCCGCATTTTACTTCTTTACCTGTTTGATCACCAGCTTTACCACCATTGACTTTACCGTATTCGTTAGCGGAAGCCCATGCACACATTACTGACATAAAATTCCTCCTTTTCAAAATTATTTTTCATGTTTTACATCATATAAAGCAGTTCCAATCAATGAATCAAGATAATCATTGAAATCAGTATTTGCTTCTTTTAAAGAACGATAAACAACAGAGTTGAGTGCTTGAATAGCCTTTGTTTTTGCCAGTTCCTTAATCTCTTCCTGTTTCTCAGGAGTCCAATCATCTGTACCTTTAATATCTTTAACTGATGTTTCATATACAGATTTAACAGCCTTTTTAACTTCCTCATATAAAATAACACCGTATTTATCTAATTTTTTAGACTGCAAATATTTATAAAACTGTGTTCCGACTGGAACTAAAATTACAGTCCAAATAGCAGATAATAATGTCATCCAATCTAAACTTGCTAAAAATTCTTTCATAGTTTTCCTTTCTATAGGATAGTAGCAGCGACCTGACTATTGATTCCGTAATCGTTCACTCACAGGTATGACATCTACTTTTATGCTCATTGTCTTGAGCAACCTATTTATTAAATTGTCGTAAAGTTTCAATGTTCTTTTTTAATTTTTGACAGAGATAATTTAAATCATCTTTTGTTTCATTTCCTGAAAATGACATTCTTATGCAACTATTTATATCTGTCTTGTTTATACCTATGGCGACAAGAGCTGACGATGGCGCAAGGTTTCCACTTGAACATGCACTACCTGTAGATACTTGAATATCATCCATATCTAGTAATGTCATAAGAGTCTCCCCTTGTATGCCCTCAAAACATATGTATAAATTATGAGGAAGTCTATTTTTACCAATAGATTCTCCAACCAAATAACTATTTGGGATATTTTTCAGAATATATTCATAGACATAATCACGATTTTTAGATGTAATAGAAGAATAATCATAATTTTCAATTGCTTTACCCAAAGCACCTATGCCAATTGTATTTTCTGTACCAGCAAACAATCCTTGTTCTTGAGTTCCGTAAATTAAAGGTTCAAGTTCTATAGTTGTTTTTTTGTATAATACACCAGTACCTTTTAATGCTCCTAATTTATGTGCAGAAAATCCAGCAAGATCGCAATTTAATTCCTTAATATCTAATGGAATAGTTGGAATAGAACCAGTGCAATCCAAATACACTATACCATTAAATTTATGAGTAATATTTATGATTTCTTTTACATTTTGTATTGTACCAATTTCAGAATTTGCATACTCAATTATAACAAAAGGATTATATTTTAAAGAATTCATTCTATTTTTAAAATCCATAATATCTATCAAACCATTACAATCCACTTTCAATTGTTCTGTATTATAATATAATGTTTCAATATATTTTAATGCTGATTTATGTAATAGCGGTGAGTAATATATAATACAATTATGAATAGATTCATATCCTTTAATTGCTAAAGTATTAGATGCTGAACCACCGGAAGTAAAAATAATATCTTGCGGATCTGCATTAATAAATTTTGCTACATTGTTTCGTGCTGTGGTAATTATTTGCTTTGCATTAACACCAGATTGATACATAGAAGATGGATTATAGAATTGATCTAATAAGTCGATTATGTATTGTTTGACTTGTGGTGTTAATGGAGTGGTCGAAGCATTGTCTAAGAACATAATCTATATCACCTCCTGAATTTCTTTTGTTATAGGATTATAAAAATTTCCATAGTGAACTACCACGAACTAAAGCTAATGAGATTTCTGACGTAAACCTCTTTAAAAAATAAAACATTATCATATCAATCACTCTAATTCATGATTACACCATTTTTTATAAACTTCTGTTGTTTCTTCTTTAAGAAATACAACTGCCAAAATGATATTATTTGTATCTCCATCAATACTTGTGTACATATCTATTGGGTATACGCCATTTTTTATATACAACAAATATTGCTTTGGGTTGACTATTCTTACAACTTCGTGTATTGAATAATCTCTTGATTTTAAATTTGTTTTTATCATTCCTTTTTATTCCTCAGTTGGATAGCGTAAAAAATAGGGATTACAACATTGAATAGTGATATGTTATAATCCCTTATTTAAAAATCACTATTCAACATTACTTTTAGCCTCATTTTCGACTTTTGTAACAATATCCTTTTTGACAGATTTAACCTCTGTCTTTTTATTTTCTTTCTTAATAACTTGTGCTTTTGCCTTCATAATAGAAGCAATAGAATTCTTATAGCTTTCACCAAAATATTCTTTTCTACTTAAATCTAATTTTTCTAATTTTGCTTTGGCTTCAATATCTGTGAGTTGTTTGTTTTCAAAATCAGAAGTAATATTATAAATATTGCGACAATTTTCACTACAAAATGCAAATAACCAAGTTGGTTTTTTTGCATCTTCTTTACATGATGGACAATATTTATAAGTGCGTTTGCAAACAGAACATATTCTTTCTTTGCCCATTTTATCCTCCTAAAATATAAGGGGGTGATATTTAATCATCCCCTTATCTAAAAAATAACGAATTGACAACTAGGCAACATCTTCCTCTTCGTCAATATAGAAAATCTCAATTAAAGTCTGATCTGTAGAACAGGTATTTGTTAGAATAGTTCCCTTATAATCCATAGTCTGATTATCTCCACCTTGAAGTGCTAATGATAAATCAGGACTAGGAATAAATTCTGGGATATGAACGATGACTGGTTTGAAATTGTCATCATCACACTTATCTACTGCAAGAGCTTTAAAAAATAACTCGTGAGCCTTTGGATATTTGTCAGCCGCAATAGTAATCTTTGCACCTGATGTAATCTCCTTAGTGTACTTTACAAAATATTCAATTTCCTCTGCATCTGTAGGCGGTGTCAGAGTGGCACTGGCAGGTGTTCCTGCACTTTCATCAGCAGCTACAGAAGTAATTGCAAATTCGGTATCAGAAGCCGCAGAACCAAGTTTGTATGTTTTATTTGCATCAATTGCACCATTGTACATAGCACTAACAACAACGCTACCCTCTACAAAACCAGTAATGTTTAATGTTTTGCCAGCCGCAACGGTCTGCATCATAGGCACTTTGAGTGTATTTTGTTTTGAAGCCATCTCTGCATCAGCAGCAGAAATTGTTTCAATAACTGCCAAGTTAATAAAAGCATTCTGGGCATTTACTTCACCTGTTTTGCCACTATATTTTCTATAGACAATACTACCATCTTTATTTTTGATATCTGTAGAATCAGAAGTGAGTTCAATAGTTGTCTCATTAAGCTGTGTTAATGCATAAAGTGGATTACCAGTCTTTTTATTTGCACCATAACCAAACTGTAAACGGTCAATAATTACGTCACCTAATTTAAATGCCATAATATAATTCCTCCTTGTAATATAAAATTTGTATTAAAAAAGAGCGATATAAAATCGCTCAATCTTTCTAGCTATTTATGTAATTCACGCATAAAATTAAACTGTTCTTTTGGAACTTTAGATGAATCAAAATATGGATTTATATAAGAAGCTTGTAAAATTACTTTGGTAGATTCATATATCTGCAATCTTTGCACAGAATCCATAAATTCATAGATTCCAACATTTCTAAGTTCCTGTAATTTATATTTAAAACCAGGATGATTTATACAAGCTGATACAAGCGGTAGAAGAGTAGAAGTGTTTTTCTCATCTCTTTGCACCATATTCATTTTGTCTTCATCTATCATCCATTGTTTTGCAGTCTTTCCCTTTGCTTTTTCTATTTTGGGATGAATATTAAGTAAAGTTCTGATATATTCGGCTATTTCCATATATTCAGACTCTTTTAAAATAAAATCATTTTCGGAGTCATACAAACATAATTGCAGATTTTCGGAATCTTTTTCTTGAAATTGCATTAGTTGCATATGTTCAATTCTATAATCTGGAAATAATAATCGAATTGCAGAATTATTGGTATCTGACATACTTTTTAACATAGCAAATACTTCAATATCTTTTACTTTGCACCAATCTATTCGTTGTGGTAAATCCCACAACATTACACGAATAGAAGTAGAATTATATAGAAAAGGTGAAAGACCTGAATAAAATTTTGACTCACCCATATTGAGAATGTCACCTATTGTTGGTTGTACAATACGAACATCTTTAACGAAGTAATCTTCTTTAAAATACATTTTAAGTGGATCAAATTTATATTCTTGTGTGTTTTCTTTTTTCTTTTGGGCTTCCGCTATGACAGCAGCTTGAAGCCCATCTAACATATCAGTATTTTGCTGTGCCATAATATCACCGCCTTAACTGATAATTATTAACAGTGGTCTTATTGTTTGTAGTTTTATAAATACCGTTAGTATCAACAACTTGGAATACAAGAGTACGAACGAGATAGTTATTATCTGTTGTGGATTCCTTTGATGATATAAGATGTGTTTGCATTCCAAATATATTTGACCAATTAAATCGCTCTCTTATAATAGAAGCAATAAGATCGTGTCTTGGAACACCAGTTAATTTATCATTTCTGTCATTACCATGAACAAAAATAGTAAATGTAACATTCGTATACTTTAATGTATCCTGATAGCGAGGCATTTCATCAAAAGATACTTGGTAACAGATATAATGTTTTACCTCCGTCTGAGTATCAGGGATAAACAAATAAGGACGGATATTGGATGTTCCACCGAAATATCTATCCCATTCACCAAGAGGTTCATATTGCTTTGTATCTTCATTCCATTCCCAATTGATGTTTCCATGTTTGTCAAACAATTCCGATTCTAACTCTTTATCATCAAGTGCATACAATAGACATGGATTTAATAACAAAGCATTCTTGATTTTTTGCTTGTATAGAATTACATCATCATCAGGAGTAGTTCTATATGCACGAAGTTTATTTAACAAATCATTTTTTGTAACTAATTTTTCTGCCATAAAACACCTCCTATTCAATTAATTCTAACGACAAAATTTCAGATTCAATCGGCAAGTTATCCTTGATGATTTCGCATTTAATAGACAATATTTTACCGATAACAGAAGCATCATTAGGAAACTTTACTTTCTTTTGATTGTATTCTGTACCAACTCGCCATGTAACTTTATCAGTCCAATCTTCATCGTCAATAGAGCAAGTCCATGTGAATGTTACATCAGCATATTCAGTTGTAATATCTTCATTGGAATCATTAAATAGATTTATTGTAAGATTTTTATAAGAGCCACCAACTTTAATAGTTGAAGTGGATGCTGAAATTCTTGCTGTGATAGAAGATGGGGGAGTAATTGGAGTAGATGGATCTGTTGGAGCAATTTCTGAATCGAAATATGAAGCCCACATACCAATAATATTACCATTTTCGTCTTTCTCAATATAATCTCTATTGCCAGACCAAACAGTTTGATAGATTGTAAGTTTCTGAATACCTATAGGCTGAATGTTTTCAATTTTTGTGCAAGCCCATATCAGAGGGTGTTCAGTTGGAGCACTAACCACAATACGCATTGTTGTATCTTCATTAGTTGTATACCAAAACTTCTCAGTGTATTTATTGAGTGGGAGCCAAATTTTATTTTGGTTATCAGTTCTTGTAAATACTCGATCGGTGTATTGCCCGATAGTGTAGCTGCTTTGCATACGAAGAACAGACCACATTCTACGTTTAATTCTATCTTTACCATTCACTTCAATCCAACACAATTCATAGTCGCATGGAAGTACGAGATATTTTGGAAATTGATTTGCTTTTTCCTCTCGACAGATTAACCATTTGTGATAAACATTTCTATCATCTGGAATATCTAAATATAATCCGATTGGGAATGTATTACCATAAGTAGTCTTATAATCGGTTTCAAAATAATATAATTCATCATCTTCTAAAAATCGAATTGACTGTGAAGGACGAAACTGAACATAATAATCAACTTGATCTTTATCCATTGACTGATAGGACTTGATAATAAACTTTGCATCTATTCGTGTTTTAGTTGTATTCTCATATGTCATACCTTCAGCTAATCGTGGCTGATCATCATGATAGAAATCATAAATGTAACAAATCTTGGAAGTAATACTATTATCCCAAGTTTCTTCCATCAAAAAATCAGATTCTTCTTTATAAATCTGACCTAAAGTTTTCGCATTATTTGTTTTGGCGTTAGCGATTCGCCGTGCTGTCTGTAAGCTTGGCATCACCAACACCTCCTTCAAACATCTGCTTAATATAATTGTGACTATCTAAAATAGCCCTACGAAATGTCATGTAATCAAACTCATCAGATGTAACTTCGTCATAAGCAGCTTGCAAAGTAGCCATTAATGTGACCATAATTCCATTGTTATTAAATAGAGTTTTTGTTCCACTAAATTTAAACATGACATTCTGGAAAAATATAAGAAAAGCTTCATCATTCTCAAATATTTTTTCTTCTATTCGATTATCCTTGTAAAGTAATAACTTATGAACATCGTTGTGCATTGCATGTGCAGCTTCTTTAATTTGTCTTTTAGTGAACGAACCATATATATATTCCATAGTTATTCACCTCGCACATATGAATTATTAATATATCCATGACTTGCAAGTTTTCTACTAAATTCATGCTGTAATGTATCCAATCTACTTTGCATATCTTTATATGGATTCTGCATGTTTTTTTCTTCTTTTGTTCCTAAAGCTCTAGCAGTAAATTTTGCAGAGTCAACTTGTGGTTTTAACCATTCAATTGTCATTCCAAGAGTAAATAATCCTATAACATATTCTTTATCTGCAAAATCGCTAACAGGATATTGCATCTCAAATTCAATCTGTTGGATTTCGTCATCCATATTAAATGAAGCGAATTTTCTAATAACTCGTTCATCACCTGCAACCATGCGTAAGCGTTCAGTCAATGTTTCATTAAGATCGTTTTCGTCAAGAGAGAGTTCTTTCATATCTGAAATTCGTCCTCTTGTTCGTGAAAAAATTGTTTCATATGGAAGCGTCATTGTGAGCCTCCTTTACTATAAAATAGAAGATAAGTCTGTACCGCAAACCTCATCAATTACTTTAATTTTCTGTAATGAATCAAAAGTTCCTGCTTCCATTTCAGTAGCAACTTCTGCACTTACGGCTCTCTGTAGTCCGTTTGGAAGAGTAGGAAACACACGCTTAAAATCATTAAGACTCATATCAATAAGTGTTTCTACGTCTTCTGAATAAATCTTTTCGTAAAGTGCCTTTACATCTTTCCACTTAGGATCTTCCAACAGTTCTTCATCTTCAATTACAAACAATGTCTCAAAAATAAATGGTGACTTTTTAGCTCTTAATCCAAGTAAGTCCTGATATTCAATCTCTGTAATATCACCATAATCTTCCCAAGTGTAAACTTCGCCACTTTTCTTTCCTACATAAATAAGTTCTCCCTTTGTCATAGAACGACATGGAATCAAATCATCAGACTTGTATTCCTTTACCTTTACTGGTTCAACAGTTTTTGATGTTGTTTTTTCGGTAGTAGTCTTTACAGTCTTCTCTTCTGTACTAGTCTTTTTTGTATATGGCATTTCCTTTTATCTCCTTATATTAAAATAGGAGAGTGCATAATACACTCTCCGTAAAATCTACACAGAATACTAGGCAATGTTCTTGTAGAAACCAAACTTTCTCTGAAGTACAGTTGCTACACCCATTTTCTGCTGGTATTCGTATTCAATTGTCTTATCCATATTTGTGTTGCCATCAGATACTTCCTTGACCTGTGCCTCACCCTCATCATAAATCTTGATGAATTTGTTGTCTGCAACAGGCATAACAAGGAGAACGTCATTTGCTACTAACTTCTTAGAAGTATCATTTGGGGCAAAACTCTGAGGAATCTCTACAAGACGAATTCCTTCCCAGATACCAAGACGACCAGTAGTATGTCTTTCCTCTTTCATAGAGTCTGAAATCCACTGTGTATCAGCAAGAGCATTAAGCTTAGAAAGTGCTGTCTTAGTACCCATAATTACAGCTTCGACACCGTTTGCTGTCTGTACGTCCTCAACAAGAGTAATAAGAGTATCCTTATTTAATGTACCTGTCTTTGTAAACTGGCTTGTAGGAAGAACCTTGTCGCCAGAAGCCATAACAGCAGCATAAACCATATCGTTTACTTTCTTGTCGAAAGCTTCATAAATCTTATTGATAAATCCTGCCCAGTCAACCTTACCAGCCATAAACAGCTCGTACTCGGCATAAATTTTAACCCCGTACCAAGATGTCTTTACAGAGAATGTGCTACCAGCACCAAGTCTCTGACGGAAGAGGTTGTGGTGGTTTCCGCTTAACTCAGATACAGTTAATACAGTCTCATCAGGAACATAGAACTCATTTGTATCACCTGTATTCATAGACTTAACTTCTACGAATTCGTTGAAGAATGGGTTATCTCCCCAACCAGAAACAAGTAATTTCTCAACTGTCTCTTCAATAACTTCGAAGACATCAACCTTATGTCTACGAATTGCCTTATGTAAATCCTTACGAGAGCATCCCTCATCTACACCAAGAATCTCAAACATAACTTCACGAATTTTAGCATCTGCATCTTCCTTAGATACATCTTTCTGCTTTCCGCAAGCAGTATCAATCATTAACTGAGAAAATTCAGTATAATCTTTATCAGCAAATACTTCTCTAGTATCAGCATTACTAAATGTTAATTTCTTCATTATTCTTTATCCTCCTTTCGATTAAACCGCAGTAGCCTTTAATTTCTTAGCAGAAACAGCAACAGTGTCAGTTACAGCAGGTGCTTTATCAGTAGTGAATGCTTCGGCAGAAACAGTAAACACATCACCAACATAAAGCTCATACACTCTGAGAATGTCTCCTTTTGCATTGAAGAAATTTGACTCTTCCTGCATTTTTGTTGTGTACTCCTCATAAATAAGAGGTACAGAAAGAACTAATCCTTCGCCGTCACCAATAGCGGTAACTTCTACTCTGAATCCACCATTTGCTGCTTTTTCAATAATCTTTCCTGCGAAAGTAACAGCAGTATCTTCCTCGTAAACCTCTGGTCTGAGGTACACCCCCTTTTTAACAATGGTTCCGTTATCAATATCTGCTTTTGCTTCGATATTCCAGATATTTCCAATCTGAGTAGCCTTGAGCTTTGTAGACTCAGCTACGGCATGTTTTGTACTAAAATCAATAAAACTTGTTGCCATTTTAATTTCCTCCTTAATGTTTTTGTGCAATAAAAAAGAACGTCTTATGACGCTCTCAAAAAATGTGTTTATATTCTTTTTTACTTAAATAATGTTGAATAAGCCTTTATCTTGCCAGTATCTTTCTCCATACTAAATCTAATCTTTGAAGTAGATTTCTTATTAGAATCATTCATAGAAAATGTTCCAACAGAAGATACATAATCCGCAAAAATAACCTTTGCTTCTTTTTCAAGATCAGCAAGAGAGTAGTTATCCATATTTTTCTTTAACTCGGCAAAAGCCTTATTTTCTGCTAATACTGAGTATTTTTCATCAGATAACATAGCATCACGTTCTGCATGGATCTTTTCAAATTCAGCATCGTCATGATATTTCTGTAATTCATCAAATTCCTCGTTTGTGTGAGAGTGAGAATTCTTATACTCTTCGTACTCAGCTTTTAAAGAATCAAGTTCTGACATTTCTACAGTCTCTTCAACAGTTTCTTCTACAGAAGCTTCAACAACAGTTTCATCCTCCTGTGCTTCTTCATTTTCAGATTCAGTATTTGTGTCTTCATTTACTTCTGCGTCAGGAGTTTCATCAGTTGTATTTTCAACAACTTCCTCTGTGGACTCTTCATTTATTTCCTCAACAGTTTCAATTACTTCTTCTTTTTCGTTTTCGTTTTCCACAACTTCGTCCTCCTTTCCATCAGTGTTATCTTTATTAAAATAAAAGGCTAATTCATTTTTTAGTTCGCCCATTACTTTTGAAAATTCTTCCCTTTCAAGTGAATACTGAACAGGAATTACTTTTGATTCTACAAAACATGGTTCTGTATGTTCTGGACTTGTTTTGTCATCTGCCTTACCTAAAAGACAAAGAGCAGAATATGTAAAGTCTGTTAATTCTGTATAGTTACTATCTTCCTCATAAGGTCTGTATTCTGATACAGAAATTTCCATTGATTCATTAAAATAAAAGTCATCGGAATAAATAGCTTCCATTAACTCAGGATATCTACCAGTCCAAAGAACAACTTCAGCAGTAAGATATTCTGTTTCAATTTCATCTTCATATTCCTTTACTGTTTCAAAATCAAATGAATCGGCTTTTACAACACCATAAGGAACACAAGCACTTTTTAGATTCCAGTCATCATCAATATAATAATCATGACCACCCATGTACTTTTCACCAGTTGGATTTCCATCTTCATCTAACTTGTCAATTAAATGACCAACAACAGGTGCATACGATAGAGTAGGTAAGCATCTCTGAATATTTTCTTTACTCATATAAGAAAAATTTCTATTCTTTCCAACACCCTGCACATAACACTTACATAATGTGAATTCATCATTGATTTTTTCAATAGGTGTGACCTTTGCCTTAAATTTTAGCGAAGTATGCTTTTTATCCATGTTTCCTCCTTTCTGAATTTTTGCAAAATAAAAGTTGCCCAAAGAGGACAACTAGAATGTAAGCATATTGCTATACTTGATTTTATTTATATCAACACCTTCTGAAAATTTTAATGTTGTATTATTCAGAAACGTGTAGATGTTTTTATTGCCAGTTTTCATTTCTCTGAAACCAGATTTGCGTAAAGCAGAAGCAGTATCTTCATCTACTGTACAAATTAAATTTTTATCATTCATCCTTTTCTCCTTATCCATTACTCTGATCTCTCTTATCCTGCGAAGCTTCCCCATCGTCTGTAATAGAATCAGCTCCACCAATATCCTTGGTTTGACCGCCACCTTGATTATCAGAGGACGACTGCGTGTGACTCGACTGAAGTGGAACGAAAGAAGATGTAATGTCCAATGTATCATGCAATAGGAAATTCATGCTTAGTGTTTCCAATTCATTAAATCCATTTAAATTATTTACAACTAATGCAGTAGGAAGACCATAAGTAGCATCCTCAAGCATTTCTTTCTTCAATGTACTTTTTGTATATGGAGACGTTTCAAGCATTTTAACTTTTGCTGGATTAGAAACTTGATAAGATAAAAATCTATTTAGATATGCCTGTGTCTGTGGCAGAAGAGAAGATGTTGCATATTTCTCATCGAATTTAATTGCTCCCTGCCAAGCAGTAGTCCCTGAGATAGAACTTGAGTTTAGTAACTGTGCACCACCAGAAGTATTGAATACTGTCTTTGTAGCATTCTCAATTTTATTAACATCTGTTGCTTGATCATCACCAAATGTAAGTACATCTAATGGAATAGGTGTAATAGCAGCAGCTATATAATCAGGTAATGAATCAACAAATTTATTATAATATTCTATAGCAGTATCTGGATCTACTAAAAATTGATCTACACCATCTTGGTCATTTGATAATGGAATAGTAGCAGTAACCAATTTATAAATATTAGCTTCGTCAGCCACAGCTTGAATATCTTCGAGGTCAGCAAGATTTATAAGAGAATTAAATAAATTCATATAAGGTGGAAGTGGAATTTCGTAATCGTCTATGTTTACTTTGAAACATACGCAGTATTCATCTGGCATTTGTTGCCAACGATTTTCCGTTGAATTACTTTTATACTGACGATACATGGAAGTGAGTGGTTCTCCAATCCATTCAACCATATCCTCATGTCTTGAATAATACGACATATCCATTACATAAGATAAATCGCCTGTCATATAAGCACCATTTACTTTTGCATAGTCTGGATCAACTGGTAATATAAAATATCCTGTATCATCATAAAAAGCCATTCCAAAGAATACATCTTCTCGCCATGCAATTATATATGCTTTGAGAAATTCAAGTGCTAAATTCATATTATTTAATACAGATAGTGTATCATAGTAACTTTTTAGCACCTTTGCTTTATCTCCACCTTTGTTAATATCAATGATTGGAATTACTGCACGAGCATTTGTATCAATCATTGTAGCATTGAACCAAACTAACCTTCTATAAACACTACTTCGATAATAAAGATACCTGCTCAGATTTCGTAAGTTTTTATACTGAGCTGGTGGATTCTTCATATATGTACGAAGTTTTGTTTTATCAAAGGTTGAATAAGTTCTTGTTGTAGATTTTGTTGGATCTACCAACTGCTTCAAGGCATTTTGTGCCTTTGCAAAATTTGATATATTTTTTTCATTTTTCTCATACCACTCTTTAATTTCTGCGGCAGTACGAGTAGGTGTGCTTGACACCTTACTTTTTGTTTGCGCCATATTTGATAGCACACCTCCTTTTTAATTGTATAAGCTAAATCGTTTTGATTGACGGATTGGAAGCTTGTTGACAATTGTTTGACCTTTTTCCCTTGGTCTTCTTTGTCTTACTTGATCTTGACTTCTTAATGTAAATAAAGCGTGTCCCATTAAAGCGAGACAGTACGATCTATCATCATGAAGAATGTTCTCAAAACCAGGAGCAAGGTCATACCTAATATTTCCATTAGAAGATTTATACTTGTACATGTGAGTTAATTCTTCCTTCATAGCATCAAGCTGTTTAAGACCAATTTCTTCTTCAAGAGATAATTTATAATTCTTTTCAACAACCTCACCATTTTCTTCTTCAAGCATAGTAAGATTTCCATGATAATCATACTCAGCAGTAAAACTAATCAAGTCCTGATCAATCATTTCACATAACTGCGAATACATAATTGCTTTATATTTAGCTGGTTCACGCATACGAATAATATCAATAGCGTCTGGATATCTTTTTACATATGGAACAGCATAATCATAATTCGCATCAATCAATCCATGATGTTCATAATCTTTTTCACCTTTATGCTTTGCTTCATAGAAATTATCAAAAAGTAGATCACATATCTGGGTCGCTCCACCACCAGAACCTGCATCAATGTATACTCCATGAATATTTTTATAATCAGGAACACCGTATCCGTTATATCTGACTATGATATCTTGAAGCATTGTTACCTGTTCAGGGGTAGTAAGTGGTTTTTGTGTTTCTTTATCAATCAAATTGATACCATTTACAACGTCTAATAACCAACCACGCTTATCATCTCTATGTAATTTACCAACCAACACAAAGCTATTATCTCTTTTTTTGGCAGGATCAAAACAGATGACCATAAGAGAATTATCATCATTAACAAGCATTGGCGGTCTAACAACGCTATTTCTAAGCACTTGTGATTTCTTAACTGCTATATCATCACCAAGGTCTGAATCAAATTTATTCATATACTCACGAGTAGCCTTAGTTGGATTCATCTTCATTTCTGAATCAATCTTTGCTTGAGTAAGTAGTGGAACGGGATATACTTTTCCATTATAAGTAGCATGAAGAATTACTTCACAATCTATATCTGCACAGAAATAATTCTTATCACCTGCCATAGAGTGCATTGCAGCTTCTTTATATCTTTTATAAAAGACATCATCCATAGAACCTGCTGAACTTGCACATACAACTTGATTTGGGAAATTTGGTGGAAGTAATGTTACATCAACATCACCACCAAGAGCAAAGTCACTGTTCTGAGTGACGAACGGAAGAGTAGCAGCGAACATATCTTCAGATACATACGATGCTTCATCATAGAAATTAAGTCGGCTTCTTCGACCACGAGATCCATCAAAATTTGAGTTGACCGTAGCCAAACTCGATCCTGAATAAAGTTTAAAGGAGTAAGATGCTGGATCGTGCCGAAATCCCTCACTATTTGAACTTTTAACAAGTTCGTTTAGAAATACATCTGTCAAGCCAGTAAATGAAGCGATTTCTTTTTTGGCAATAGATTCAATCTTCTTCATCATACCTATACTTTGAGAACCTGTGCTTGATAAAATGTACCCTTCAAATTTTGGCAGTAACATTGTTTTAGCCATCAAAAATGGGCTACCTAGAGTTGTCTTACCAGCATTACGACTCATACACCAAACAACATTTGGTGTAATCCATGACATCATAAATACATATTTCTGATAATCAAGAAATTCGATGCCGAAAAATCTTTCACAGAATTTTACTGGGTTTCTGCGTCCCCACTGAATTATTTCAGAGAATTTTTTCAAACCCTCTAACTTTAATTCAGACATATCATAATAAGTAGGTTTTTTGAAAAAAGTAAAATTCTTTGGAGTAAATTCATTTATAGAATCACCCATCAGGACAATTTTATCATCAGCCATCTTCGATTACTTGCCCTTTCTCATCTATAAGACCTTTTTCAAATAAGAAATCTTTAAGGTCTTTATTTTCCTTTTTCAATAACCTACTAAATTCAACTGCATTATCTCTTTCTTTTTGAAGATTAAATAACAATCCTTTTTGATGAATAACTTCTTTTTCCCAATCGTTTTCATCAGGATTTAACTGTTTTAATTGGTTCTGATGATTTCTTGTCATAATATCTTCGATTGCCATATTAGTTTCATAATCGAAGGTATTTACCTCAGAACCATCTAAATCCATTTCTTGTAATTCTTTTATGATACCAGTAAGAGTACCAGCACCTTTACTTTTTCTATTATTATTATTTTCAGATATTCCGTTATCCTTTGCTAGTGCAAGGGCAGAAGATATCATTTTTTGCTTTGTTTCAGCTAAAGATTTAATTGTTGATATAACACCTGGATTACTACCAAGTTGTTTCTTGTATTGTGAAATAGTATCATTGATTGTTTTTACATCCTTAAAACTTTGCACAATTTCAATTACAGCTTCAAGCTTCAATCCGTCATCTTTTACAGACTCATCAAAATATCCAACAAGCTTAGAGTAAAGAATAGGCTGTTCTGAAATTGGTTCATTTTCAAAAGGATCATAACCTAAAAATCTAAGAACTGTTCGTTTATTCTTTTTATACATTTCAACGACATCTTCAGATAATTCGTCTTCTTTATTCTCTTGTGTAACTTCTTCATCTTTGTAAACTATTTTCTCTTTAAACATGTCGGAATCCATGTATCCCATACCAACATAATTTTTCATACTGATATTTTTAATGTACGAAGTCCAGACGTTTTCCTTACCTTTTCCTGTAACCATATTTTCGGATTCTTGAATACTTGCATTCCATACAGTTTCAAGAAAAGGTTTGTTAAGATAATATAATGCTTTCTGTACGCTCTCTTTCGTTGGTTCATGTTCTTCGCCTCGTTCGTCAACTCGTAATGCAATTTTACGAGCACAATCACGACAGATTCTCGAAAAACTTTTTCCACCAAGTAAAGGATCTGTATCATAATAAAATTTTGTTTCTATATCCTTATGCTTATTACACATAGGGCAGTGAGCAGTACCTGCATATTTATCAAGCTTGTACTGTAATTCTTCAACTTTTTCTCTAGCTTCAGCAGCCGTTAATTTAACTGGTTGCGTAGTGCTTTTTCTTGTAGACAATTAACAGCTACCTCCTTTTATTCCAATAAATTAAGCACTCTCTGCAATAACAGTAAGAGTGCTTTCCAAATATTCTACATAATCGTAGTTGATATTTATTTGTAAATTGTTTTTCTTAAACCATTCGTCAAATTCCCCAATATCAATTCTATATACAAAATCTAAGAAGTCATATGGAGAGAATTTAGTGTATCCATAATTATCATGAAATAGTTTATGTACATCTTTATTTATACACGCTCCAAACCCATAAATTATATGTAAATCCTTTAATTCGTCTCTTAAATGTTGAAACTCATCTTCACTATAATCACATACTTGTTGTTTGACTTCTATGCCAGTCAACTTAAAAACTTCATCAACAATATCTCTAAAAGCGGTAGTATGATGTACATTATCAAATTCTCCACCAGTAATTACACATTTATAATTACAAAATTCCATTGATTCATTAAACCAATCTTTTGTATCAGAGCGAAGTTCCGTATATGTAGGTAAAATACCGCCTTTCCAACGACCATTAAGTTCTCCATTTAAAGGATTAATATGTCGTGGATTCTTGTCACCAGCCCATTTACCTTTCATACGCTCACTAATAGCTTTACATTGTTCAGGACTTCGTTTTCTTCCTTTCCACCAACTATCATGGGTTTTGTAATATTCTTTTTTGGTGGCAGAAATTTTATCTCTTGCCTCTTGTGAAATAATTCTTCCTTTTAATTTTTCACTGCATTTTAAACTCCTTGCAATATTAGCTCTATTTTGTGCTTCATAATTTTTACCTGAAATTCCCAAAACACCTGCATGACATTCAATTGATCTTACGGTTCTATTTGGAAAGAATATATTATGCAATTCTTCACCTGTAAAATCCTTATAATTTTCATACATTATTTTATCTTCAGCTTCAGACCATTTTTCAAAAAACGTATAATCAGGATCTAAAAATCCAGATTCTTTTTTACTACATTCTCTACATACATTTCGTAATCCGTCTATACAAGCTAAATCAATTGGAAAATATAATTTATTATTAGGTAGATCACGTCCACATTTTTTACAATGACGAGTACCAGAATAAAATAAATCTTTTTCTTTATTTTGTTCAATAATTTTTAATCTTTTTTCTTTATTGATTATTGCTTGACAGTTTTTACACACTGCATTCAATCTACCAATTCTCTTATTTGCATAAGAAAAATATTCATTTGTATTTGGATATTCTGCATTACATTTAGTACATATTCTTGTTTTCGAATCAACAGTAGTACCATGTGTATATCCCATAAAAATCACCTATAACCTTTCATCCTAACCTCAAACAACAACTAAAAATAGCAGTAGAAGTGGGGAGGTTAGGTGTAAAACCCACATACACAAGAATGATCAGTTCTTATGTCTACTGCCATAATCCAACCATCTGCAATCGAAACAGTAACAATCCTCTCATAGTTGACCATATATATATTCTCTTTTTAATTTTCGTCACAACACAAAAAGAAGCCACTTCATACGAAATGACTTCTCATAATTTTCAATATTAAATTTCCAATGAAAGTGCAATTTACATTGAAAAGAGTAGCACTGTGGCTACTCTCTATCACTCATATTTCTAATTGTTGTATATGGAATATCATGACTGTCTAATAAATCACAAACATATTTACCTAATCCAGTGTCATCAACGTAAACAGTCATATTACCTTTATTACAGTAAGAAATAATTGTATATATAAAAATTGCTTTATCTTTCTTTAAATCAAAACGAAATTTCCTTCTACCAACATATACAAGTGTCACATCAGTTCCATAGTCAATATACATTGTTGTACCATCACCAACAGTCCATTTTTTATGATTTCTAATTTCGCCAGAATGATTCTGTTCCCAAACAGCAACTTCGTTATGCCCATCTGTTTCGTATTCAGAATATTCTAAATGCCAATCATACTCTTTAATTAAAGACAATGTATCTTTTAAAAGTCGAAGAATATCAATAGCTTCTCTGGCTTTTCCACCATTAAGAAAATCATGATATTTCTTTGTAAGAATCTTTGCGTCCTTAATTAGTGTGTCAACAGTTTCATCAAAAATATTTTTTGTCATAAAATTTCCTCCAAGCGGTAAGTCGCAACCTATTATTTATTTGTGCAATTTTGCACTTAACGCCGTGTTAGGGATTCGAACCTACGAATTTAGCAGTCAAAGTGCTATGTCTTACCTCTTGACGACACCCCAATAATAGATGGCAAACGGGTTTCGAAAAACCATCACAAACCCAGATTTGCAATTCTGGTAAAGTCATTATCACCCGTTTATTCTTTGGAATATCAGCATAAAGCACTAACTATCTGATATTGGATTGTACACATCCAGTTATTTAGAATAGGAATACCTAGAAAATTCCCATTCATACTTACTCATTATTCTTCCCATATTTTCAGTCTTCGGAGCAAAGACCTCTTGACAATGTTTAATGTCTCTTATCCGACAGACCGCCCAGTAATCATTCGCTATTTCTATCTCAAAAACTCGGATACGAATTTAGCGATAAATCCATACCTTACAAAACTAAATAGAAAAGTTTTCAATCTAAATATTTAAAAAAAATAATCCAGCTTCGTTGCCGATCTCATCAATGATGATAGTCTTTTGGACTTAGTATGTTTATACAATCTCCCAATGCGGAATTATTTTAATCTCATTAACGCAGAGAAACACGAACACCATTCCATTATAGGTTGGAATAAACCGATTATCCGTGGTGTTGTTAAGATATAACATTATCTCACTAAGTTTCGTGCGCACTAGAGTCGTTATATAGTCGGCTCTACCAAAATGCAGTAATAGGTCTTATAATGCTATGTGAATGGCAAAGACCAAGATGCGATAATTATATATTCTCTGTTTGATAGTGGGGAATGATGTTAGACAAAAGCTTCATCTGGATCCTCAGTGTCTTCACGAATTATATACATCTGAGTGGTTTCGGAAGGATTATTTATTCTCTTCATCAGTAACATTAGAATTTTTGCTTCTTAGAGCATTGATTTTATTCATAACCTCTGCTTTAGTTTGTTTCCTGCAATAGAACTCCCTAGTGGTTTCAGTCGAACGATGATTGGCAAGCTCGGCTGCTAATGCTAAATCACCAGTTTCCTCATATACAAGATTTAACCTAGTCTTACGCTGGCAATGAGGTCTATAGTCAGAAATTCCAATAATTTCGCCATATTTCTTCATTCTATCTCTGATTGCACTATCACCCATAGGTTTATATTCTCCATTGTATTTTGTAATTAACAATGAATCACATTCCAAATGGTCATAATCATTCTTTCTCATTTCAAGCCACTCTTGAATAAGTTCTTTTGCAACATCACCGAAAACTACCTGTGTACGGTATCCTTCCTTTTCTCTTATATCAATAAACATATTATGTTCTAAGTCAAGTTTGGATAACTGCAATCTTAACAATGCACCAATTCTGTTGGCAGAATCGAAGCTTACCTCAAATAAAATCTGATCTTGAATTGAATACTTATCATTTTCAGATAACTCTCTACGGATTGTCTGAACTTGTTCTTCTGTAAGAAAATACGAATTTAAAATATGTTCCTCATTAGCTTTCTTCATTCTATCAAGTTTACCATCAAAAGGATGATATTTAACAAAACCACGTTTCATAGACCAAATATAGAATGAGCTAACGGCAGAAATTTTCATGTTAATAATCTTTTTATGATTCAGAAGTGTTTCCTGGCAGAACATAATATAGTTCTCCATAATATCAACGGCATCTTCCATAAACTCATCTGAATACAAATCTAAATCTCCATAGTTTTCGCCTAACCACATAAGAAAATGACGAAACAATCCTTCATATCTTTTATATGTAGTATCTTTAACATCCTGATTTTTTATAATATTTGATTGGAGATATTTCTTATATTTCTTCAAGTTATCAGGATTTATAAATTTTTCCTTATCCTTGGTAAAATATTTTACCCTTATTACATGTGCCACTAAATCACTTCCTTTCATAACAAAAGAAGCAGTAGTAGTAATAACTAAACTGCTTCACTATAATCTATAACGTTTCTTCCCCATTTTATTTCTTCACTATATTTTAATTCACCTATTTTAGACACCTTATCCCAATCTATATTATTCTTGATAAAAGATTCAATACTTTTTCTGAGTTCTATAGAATCATTATTTAAAATGTTATATGTATTATCTTTTGTCAAATCACAGGGGAATAAAATATAATAATGAATATTATTTTCTTTAAACATTTTTTGTTTCTTAGATAAGTCTTTACGATATGTTTCTTTAGATTTACTGCTCGTGATCTGCTTATTTGAAAAGAAATAATTTTTATATGCCTCAATTACACCTGCAATTTCAATATAAATATCATTATCTTTAGTATGAATTAAATAATCACAATTCATATTTCTGTGATAAGATGGAACAAAAGATGAATATTTTACATCTCGAAAATAATCTATTCCATATCTTAATCCAAATTCTCTAAGATATTTTGAAAATATATATTCAAATTGGCTTGTAACATGTTCACCATCACTAAAATCAAATGTGATACCTCGACCTCTCTTGCCTAAAGAAATTCCTTCATTTGCCAATAATATTTGCAGATTACAATTATAAAATTTTTTAATTGTTCTTTGTAAAGAATCTGCATTCAACCATTCATGAACACTGTCTATTTCAGATGTAGTAATAAAATTTCTATTATCATCTTTTACATATTTACATATATCTTTTATCATTTGGTCTAATTCATCTTTTGTTAAAGTTCTATCCAACATGGACTCTTGAATTATTTCTAATCCAAGTTCCTTTTTCATATTATTAATAGTTCCCCAATAAGTTTTAATCACTTCTAATGGTGGATGATAGCAACCTCTTCCTCTGAAATCATCATACATTAAAGCTCTATCTTTTTCTGACTGTAATTTGTAAATCAGTTTTATCATTTTATCCTTTGATGGTGTTTTACCTTTTGCTACAAAACCACACCAATCAACAAAATCAGCCCAAGTTTTAACTGATTTATCTGGGCAATTATTTATATACCATCTACCATCAGGTAAGTTAAATGGCTCTTTCCGCAATAAATCATATTTTATTGGGTTGCCTAATTCTTCACTTTTTTGAATATATTCCCTTACATAATAGTCGTAATCCTCGATATTAAATTCTCTTTGTTTTGTACTTTTCATAATTTTCACCTATGCCTTCTCCTATGCCAATAATTAAAAAATAGAACAGTAGAAGAGAGGCATAGGTTCTCATATACTTGGTAGCTACTCCAAGTACCTACTGTTCCATAAATCCCACAATCAGCTATGACACCGATCATGAGTACATATATTTATTCTCTGTTTCCATCACGGAAACATTAAGAGTGGACGACTGAGGTTACGATCCTCACAAAGACCAATCTCGCCCATACAAAAAGAGTGTGCAGTACAAACCACACACTCCAAAAATCTAAAATCCAAAAGCCTTTAACATATTCTGAATATCTTCATGACTCAATTCATCACTTGAATAATAAGAATAGCTCATATAAGAATCACCATCTGCTCTACTAGCTGTAAATCCATGAGTATTTCCATCCTCGTCATTCGATAAATGGACATAAGTATCATCTGTACCACTCATACAAGCGCAATTATCACATTCGTCATCACAATCACCGATTGCTACTTCATAAATCTCGTCAGCTTCAATCTGTGAAATAATCTTTGAATTGCAATCATCTAAAAGATAAACAGCTTTTGCTTCTGAATAAATATAACCATTATCTCTTTTGGCAGGCTCACACCATACTTCATTATCATTTATAGATAAAATAAATTCATCTTCATAATTATCCCATGACGGATATGCAAAATCTGTAATTAAAGCAATACCATATCCAAAAGTAATAAGATTAGCCATAATTTCTTTGATGTCTTCGTATTTCCCAACAACATCAATAGAATCTAAATCATCATTTTTCTTAACTTCATCGTATTTTTCAGAAACAGTTATTACAAGATCTTCATAATCATCAAAATGTAAAATCTTCAATATTTTCACCACCAATCAATTAAGCAAAAATATTTTTCAAGCTAGATACAATTTTTACACAAGCTTCTTCGTGTTCTGGCTTAACCCATTTAGAACCTTTATTTGTACCAAGCATTACAGTACCAGTTCTTTCAGGAACAATTTTAGATTTTACTTTGCAAACACCAGGAATTGTAACTTCTCCACCTGCTTTTACTTCGTTTGCAACAACTTTTGCCTGTGCATCTAAAATCTCTGCTAAATCTTTCTGTGGGATGTTAATAGATACTTCTTCCTGAATTCCTTTAATAAGTTCTGCTTTTGTCATAATAATTTTTCTCCTTTTTCTTCCTTAATATTTTAATTTTTATAATACAAAAAGAGGGTAGTAGCAATATAGTCTACTCCCTCGTAGCAATTTCTGGATAATTGCGAACCTCTGATGTATGTATGTCAGTATCCTTCCTCGCTGTGTTTATTCTCCTGTAGGAATAGAGGAGATTTAACCGAAGTTATTCTCGTTTATTAATGCCAGTCGAGTTCTGGTCTATAATTTTCGATTGTAGCTCGCCCTGTGTCATCACAAATTTGACTACATTTAATGAACCATCCCATGCACTCGTCAACCGAAGAAATTAGTAATTCATCAATATACAATTGTTCGTCAAGTATCAAAAAATAGTTGACTGGTTATGAACCTGTAGCCTCTATCTGATTGTTTTCTCTTTCAGAATACTTAATTCAAAATAATTTTATATGTCTCTGTATGTCCAAATAATTTGTCAAAACCATAAACCTTGACACAAGCCTTACTTCCTTTACATAACTTATCACTATACGGATCAGAACCAACAAAAGATGGATTGATAAGAACTTCTGCATCACCAAGTATTCCCTCATGAGATGGAATTTCCTTGCCAGAATGATAGTGTCCTAAAAGCACTGTATCATAGAACTTTTTATGTAAAATACTTATGTCTTTAATAGCATTTTCAATATTTTTCAATTGATGACCATGCATAGCAATAATTTCGTTACCAGGTATATAAACTTCTATAAAGTCATTACCTTCTTTTGCTAAATGAACAGCAATTCTCTCATTATTTGCACATAAATCTTTAATGTAATTGCCCATTAAATATTCCAAATCTTCATCTGCAAGTTCTGATGCTTTGGCATTTAATACTCTAAGTTGAGTATGATTAGCAGATGGAGTATGATAATATGCAATTTTTGTATATGCAGATAATTCATTAAGCATATTTGCAATTAATCGACAGATTTCCACCGTAGCCTTTACAATTGAACTGTCGTTAATTTTCAAGTCACTAAGTCTCAAAACGCCTTGGATTAGATCACCTAACGAAACAATTGTTAATGTTGTAATATGCTTATCTTGTACAAAATGGATCAATCTGTAAGTTAAATATTCAAATCGTCTTTTTGCTTCCTCTGGTGAATATTCGTTATTGACACTGCAATAAGTAGCTCCATAATGGACATCCGCTAACCCCACTAGATAATTAATTTCGTGATGAACATTATCCTCGATTGGATGAAATTCTGGCGGTGTGAGCGATTGAACTACATTACCCACATATTCATAATACATTTCCTGACGTGCTTCAGCTCTGTCAATTCTCGATCTTTCTACATTACTTGTCTGTAATTTGATTCGTTCCTTACGAAGTTCCTGAATCTTTACATCTAGCTCACTATCAGAATTATTCTCTGTTTTATCCAATCCGATCCTATACTTTTCATATTCACTTCTCATCTTACCGCCAAATGGGGTAGAAGAGGACTTACGAATAGTGTCTGAGTTACAATTAATTCCATATTTATCCTTGATTTCTGACCAATCATAGTCATTCTCGCCATCTATTTTTGAATCAATATCTGCGATAATCTTGTCATATGTTTCAAGAGTTAGTCCATATTTTGAAAGTTCTTCTTTGAATTTTTCAATATTAAACAATCAGTCACCAACTCTCTATTCTTCATCAGACGGAACATCCAGCTCCTCATCTGTCTTTAATGCAACAGTAAAATCAATTACCTGATTCTTAAATGATGTAAGCAGATCGGCTACTTTTACTTCCTGCTCCATATCATTTTCATCAGTATATGTAATAGTAGTACAATCCTCTGAGAGTGTACCTGCCTTTACTGTCAACTTATCTGTAGTTGTTCTTGTAAATTTTAATTTACTAGCTGCCATAATTCCTTTTCCTCCATAAAATTAAAAATTCCCACCAGAACGCTTTCTGCCAGGATTATAATACATTTGTTTCGTTTTATTCTGTTTTACTTCAATATACTCACGAATCTTCCTAATATAATTTTCATCATAGCTTAAACGAATATGTGACTCCAAATAATAACATCCACAACGAGTAGGAATTTTATTTGATAGTACATTGTCTATAAGCCTATATGATGGATTAAGATTTGAGAGATGAGTATGCTTTTCTGTATCTTCTTTTCTGCTAATACGATAGCCATTTTCGGTCTTGTCTATATAGAAACCCTTATATTCGATTCTATTTTTCATAGGCAGAACCTACTTAACATATTTATCTTCGATGTAACGTTTTCTTGCAACACCTTTGGTACGATAGTAGCCGACCTGTTCGCCTCTGTGGTCTACATATCCTCGTTTGGTATTGCGGATTACACCTTCGGATAATAATTTTATAATTTCACTTTTAGAAATCTGTTTAATAATTTTCACATCCTTTGATTTATTTCCTGCTGAATAGCAGAAGTGAGTGAGTGTGGTGGGATTTGAACCCACGACCCTTCGATTAAAAGTCGAATGCTCTACCAACTGAACTACACACTCAAAGAGAAAATCGGCAACCATACTACAAGAACTGTAGCATAGCCACCGAATAAGAAGATGAGATACAATATGAATATGTACCAATCTTAGAAATATTTTTTGTAATTGTTCTGTTTGAAAACGCCTCGAATCGTTCCCCATAGGTTTGATTCCTATATATCTTCCACAGAAATGCATGGTACAGTCTCGCTTGCTGAACTTAACTGGTTTTATCACACATGCACAAGTTTTTTCACATGGCATCACAGCAACTAACTTATAGCCATATGTTAGACGAAATATTATAATGTCTCTCAACAATTATATATTCTCTGTTTTATCAGCTAAGAAAGGCTGATTTCATTGTTTTAGCCTTTCGGCATAGCCCTCAATTAAGAGGTCTTAGTATTTTTTTATAAAACGATCGTTGCTTATTTATATTCCGCATTTGCATGTAAGCGGAGAGGTACTAAGATAAAGAAAAATCCTTTCTCCTCATTATACAACTTAACGAAGTTGTTAAAAATGCACTAAAATCAATGGTTTCGGAACATTAAAATTGTCTAGGTGTCCCTAAAAAACACTATTTTTGAACAAAATTAATAATTTTCCGAGAAACATTTTAGCAAATTTGCACTATTGATATCATATAATGCCTTGATTAAAATAGATTTTCTTTTCTTGATTTTTGATTTTAACTTATACTGATTTTGCTTTTGAGAAATAGAAACACAGAAAGCTCTATCAATCAACCAACTAAATAATCCAATATAATTCTTAGAGACATAAACTTTTTTTATATCCTGAATCATATTATCAAAATCCATTTTTAAAAGAAAATAAGAATCTTCATTTTCAGAGCTAATAGTAGAATAATATTTGTTCATATACATTTCTATTATTTCTTCAACTTTTTTACATGTTTTTCTGTTCTTTTCTATCTCAAATTTCTTGAAAAAATATTGAATTGGAATTGTAGATTCATTTGACCTGAATTGGTCGAGTTTTAGATTATAAAGATAATTCATAGGACAAACAAGATTATAATTGATATTTTTTTCTTTAAAATCTCTTCTAATAACTTTCCAGAAAGCAGGATATTTGTTATTTTCAACATCCATATCTTTTTTTATACGCTTTATTTCAGAACCAACATCAACATCAAAAAGACGTTTTGCTGAATCTATAGCGATCTGAGCTAATACACTGAGTATACAAACATAATCTTTATATTTCTGTTCATCAAACGTACAATCATAAGTCTGAGCAAGTTGCGCAAGATTACTTGATTCGCCTATATCTAATTGTGAAGCTGCTAATTTATTATCCAATCTCGCAAAATCTTTCATAGTGCTATCATATACATTTGAATCTTTAGGAATATTATTTACAATGGTTAAATATTTTTCCTTACAATTTTTCGCATGTAATACGATGTCGGCTTGGTTTGTAGTATAAATACTATCACTATCCATGTCACTACCATTGTTACGGTCTTGAAAATCAGTACCATTCATGTTTACAGCAATAATCTGGTCACAAAATTTAAAATACTTCTTGAATCTGTCATTATATACATTATGTAAATACCCGAGATTATACTTTCCATTAAACGGACTTCTAAACTCAGCAAGATATTCATTATCATTAAATCTGGTGGTATAACATTGAGTCGCTAAATCTTCAACAGAAAATGTATCATCTTTGTCAACATCACAGGGATTACCAGTCGCACCATACAGCAACATTGCATATGGTGAACCAACTATCACCAAATTATCTGCATTTTGAATTACTTTACCACTCTTGAAATTTAAAACATATGTCATAATAATTGCCTTTTTACGATCCCTGAAATAAGAACTTCTAAGAAAATCTCGATTCTGTTCACATAAAGCAATTAATGCTTCGTAATCGTTTGAAAAGTTAATATTTTTCCTCAAATAATCAAGAAAGAAATCATCATCGGTCTTTAACCTATTGATATATTCAATACTTTCCTTGCATACATTTTCCATAATTTCAACATCAAGAGAATTTACCATCTGGTAACTCATACGCTGCACATTTCCAAGCTTACTTGGATGAGCAGTTTTAACAATACCAAACATACAGTCGTTCTCATAAACTTTATTACACCAATAGTCATATGACACGTCATACTTAATCCATTTCATTGCGTTATCAGTTGTAATAAGTTCTATATCTTTTACATAATGCTCATTTCCCCACATATCTTTTACTGTGGCAGAATAGTAGTCATCACCAAAATAATCACGGAAAAATAATTGAATGTTGCTACAGAAAGCAGCCATTTTACAGAAATGATGTCTAAGAAGAATATAACCATTTCCCCAATTTGGAAAAATAGAAGAGTCGATTAAAGCCTGTCCATCAAATAACGTATTTTTTAATTTATAATCTTTAATAGCTTTCGCAATACAATGTTTATTTTCATCTATTTCAACAGAAATAACATTTGTGTTAAAATACCTATCAACATCTTTTAATACCAAAATATTTTTAGGATTGATTTTAACTTTTCCAACAATTCCGCTACATACGAGAGAAGAGTATGCGCTAATCCCAACAATATCCGCATTATGTTTTGGAAGTTTTATTCCCATTCTAAGATAATTAATTGCCTTGTTATACAATTTATCTCTTATAAACATACAAGTACCTTTTTTTGCTTTACCTGTACTTCTATATAACATTTTATAATGGATAACTTCTGTTTTAATAATATCACCGTTCCTTTTACGAGTAATATATTCTACATTAACTCCATTATTATAAAATTCTTCTCTTATTGTATCTGCTGATAATGAGAAATAATCTGTTTTATGATTAACAGCAAAATTATATAAACTTATTATTTTCTTTTTCTTATTCGTCTGTAGTTCTATTAGTTTTTTACTTCCAGAGCTAATTGCCTTTTTATATTCAATTCTTGCATTTTTTGCTATTTTTCTAATATGAGCTATTTCCTCATCATAAGAACGTGTACCAAAATTAAATTCCAAGCATATTAAGTCTCTCGTAGATTCATCATTCCATACCTTCAATTTGTTCTCACACATAAAGTCTTTAAATAAGCTATTTACGAACATTGCGTCTTTATAATCATAATGATCACGAAGTCCTTTATTATATTCATAAAGAGTTGCAGCTTCAATATTTTTTATTTTAATTCCAAATTCACTCATCTATAAATAAATCACCACCTTAATCAAATAATTGCTCCCAAAATTCTTCTTCTGAATCATAACCGTCATAATTGATATTTTCAGCAAATTCACTATTACAACGAGAATTTGCTTTCATGTAACAATCTTTTATATTGCCACATTGTATGCAATTATAATTGTTGCCGATTAAGTCTTCGGAACATTCTCTCTTTGAAATATAATCTGTGATCAAATCAGTCATTGATTCCAAGTCATCTTCGCTAAATTGTTTATTCATATAAAAATCTCCTTCCACTTATATATTCTCCAAATGAAATTCCTATTTTCTCAATAATCTTTACTCATTTCTTTGATTTCATAACCTAAAAATTTAGCCAAAGCCCTTGCATAATTCACACATTCCCAATGAGCATATTCAGAATCACCGTTAACAATATATTCCTCACCATTATAAATACCTTCGTTACAAATAGAACATATCTCTTTTATTTGTAATGATTCTGTATTAGGACATCTTGGATGACAAGGATATTTTCTACATATTTCACACATTATTTATTTTCACCTAAATCTAACCAAACTTCCCAATATCCGTCACAATATTTTGTTCTTAAATCATCATAGTGAAATTTGAGAATATCAAGAATTTGATATATATAATAACAATAATCAATTTGACCAGACTGAATATTACGAAGAACATCATTTATGTAAGCACAATATTCTTGCCAATTTGTTGCACCATGATAAGTACTCAGTGTTTCTTCGTTCCAATACCCTGTCTCTTTGGAATACTTCATATTCTGACCTAATTTTGTAATGCCTGATACTGGTTTAACAAATAGTTTTCTAATATTAAACTCCTTCTGCCATTTATCATCCGTAAGAGTAGAAGATGGTCTACCATTTGTATTACTTACAAGTTTCATTTCTCTAAGTTCTTCAAGTGTCATTGACTGATAATTTTTCATTTCTTTTTTCTGTCGCTCCTTTTTAATAATTGTTTTTTCGAGGTTATCTGCCTCTATGTATTTATTTATTCTCTTTTTGTTTGGTGTTTCTGTAGAAAAATCATCAATATCAATTTCACCTGCAAATGTGTTATGGTTCTGTGTGTAGCTTGTTTTCATATTTTAATAATTCTCCTTTAGTTTTTAAAATAATTTTGTTCATTGCAATCAACTCCTTTGAGTGCTGCGTTAATAGTTTCTATATTTTATTATTCTCCAAAAGCTCTATCTGTTTTTTTATTTCTTTATCTGAACTATATTCTTTATCAATTCTTTGACCATGTTCATCGTGAATAAAATGCCTATAATCAGCAAATACCTTTGGGGTAGTAGCGTATTTTTCTTTACCATCCTTAATATATTTTTCTCTCTTCATAGGCTGACATTTCACAATTTTTAACGTTTCTAAAATATCAACTATGCGGCTAATATATTTCTCAGAAAGTCCAATATCTTCTGAAATAGTCTTAAAATATCTATAACAACATAGCGGTTTACCATCCATTCGATTCAAATTAACACGAATATAAGAGAGTACAAGTAGAATATAAGCTGATGATATTCTTGCAGTATCAATCTCTTTATCCTTCAATTCTTCTTTGAAATTTAATATTGCATCTAACTCATCAAAGTAAATGATTCCAAACTTGTCAGGCACATCAAATTTTTCTATATTAAGTTTTACTTGCTGATATTTGACCGAATTGGTCTTTTCTTTTAGACTTTTCTCAAAATCTGGACATGATTCAAAGTATCCATAATGAGAGAGAAGTAATAGAACTTCATAATATTTCTGATTTATCTTTCCATCTCTGTAATTTGGTTTCAATTTAGACCAGTGGCAAAGTTCTGTTGTAGAAAATGCCACTGTGTCATCAAGTGAACGCCTTGCACAAAGATATGAGAAGATTATCACACGCTTAGATGAGAGATCTTTATCATAAATGATTTCTCGTGGGATTTTTACATAGTTTGGCAAGACGCATCACCTCACTATGTTAATCTACATAAAGTTGGCAAGCAATTTTAAGTAAAACATTTCCTTGTTGCATATCATTAACTATAAAGTCAACCTTTGGATAATTCCAATCAGGATGTTCAAGATTATTTTCTTTGAATTTTTTATCTGCCTTTTCCCAATCTTTATAAAAATTAGGAAATGTCTTTGAAAATTCTTTATACATTGGAGTCCATTTAGCGGAACTATTCATGCCACAAATTCGCTTTACCTCCTCTTTATAATCTTCTACTCTTTTTACAGAAACGTTTTTTCGAGCAATTTTATATTCTTTTTCTTTTTTTTCATATCTGATAATAGACTCCCTTATCTTATCTTGATTACTCTCAAAATATGTAATAATGTCTTTACTAAATGTGATTTTTTTCTTTGAAATATGAATATAATTAAGTAATTCTTTATCTACAGATTCATCAAAAGTTGACTTAATAAAATACGAGTTTCTAAATTCGTTAATTTTCATATCAAAAATTCCATGCTCATATAAATAATATTTAAGATTAGTAGGAGCAAACCCTGGAATATTTAACTCTCTGCATAAACTGCGAATATCAAGAATATCATTGACTTCTGGTGGTTTAAGTTCTGAATTATTTAAGTTATTGACAGTAATTTCATCTTTTTTTTGTTCTTCTAAGATAGAAATTCTCTCAAGCAAATTCTTGATAGCTTTATTGATTTCGTTATTTTCTTCTCTATGCTTTAAATTGTAATTACTAAGATCCAAATGAAGTTTGTTTACTTCTGCTTGAATTTCTTTATTTACAAATTGATTGATAATTCCTGTCTCATTGGTTGTAGACTCATCTACAATTCTTTTGACATCCTGTTCATTTACAATAAGTTTACCCATTAGTTCAATTCCTCCATATCAATTATATTTTTATTTGTAGTAACACCGATTGTTTCAGCCATTGTTTCACACCAATCATTCACCATATATATAATATTCTCTAAATTTTTTCTTAAAGCTGTATTATCTTTTATAACAGGTAGAATTTTGGAATATCTTAATGGCGATAGAGTAGTAGATAATAATTTTTCTATTTCATTTACAAGAGTTGTAATGTCTTTTGAAATCTCAATAACGTTATAATCTCCACTTGGATCTAAATTCAAAGTTGCTATATCATTTTTCAATTTTATGTATTCTTCGGATTCTTTTTTATATGATTGCAAAAGACTTTCATTAGATTCATTAGAAGATTTTAATGTACTATTCATAATTTCCAAGTTATTGATTTTCGTCTTTAAGTTAGAAATCTGAGACATGGCTTTTTTATATTTATTCTCTAAATCATAATCAGTTTTATCAATTATTTTTTCTTTGGCAGATTGTGATTTTAGCTGATTTATCTCGTTAATATATTTTTGAACTTCATTTTTAGTGATTTTCTTAGTTGTGTCCATAGAAGATATAAGTTCAATTTGTTCATCTTCAGATAAATTTCGCATTATGGCAAGGGCAGTAGTAGGCATTACTATTCCTGTATCAACAAGGTCTTTCAACTCTGGTATCATTTCAGTGAGCTTTTTGTAGTTTTGAAGAGATTGAACAGATATACCTATTTCTTTTGCTATATCCGCCTCAGTTTTTGGAGTCTTATAATTATTAGATGACTCCTCATATTGATTCCCATAATATCCAGATCCGCCTTGTTTTATATCATAAATTCTTTCAAGTTCTTTAATACATTTGCCGAGTTTAATTGCATTAGGATTACCAATACCACGTTGACGAATATTAGTTTCTATGAGATCAGCAAGGATTTCGTCATCTGAATCATATATTTTAATTTCAGCATTAACCTGTTTCTCTCCAAGTTCTTTCAACCCCCTGACTCTTTGATGTCCTGATACTATAGTTTTATCTTGAGTTATTACAATTGGTTCTACGTTCCCAGTTTTTCCATTTTTTATTCGTTCTCGCATAGAATCCAGAAATTGTTCCCAATTAGAACCAGTAATATCATCAAAAAATTCATTGTTTCTTGGATGAGGTTTTAATTCACCTATATTTATTGGTTGCATTTTTCTTTCCTTTCTTCTAAAACATAATTTACAGTTACAATTTGTGAGATGAGAGTGTGGTAAGTGATTCAATTAGTTATTCTCTTTTTATTTATGAAATATATGGTATAATATTTGCATCAATACAAGAGAGGAGATGAGATTATGGCTAAAACCGATAAAGAAATTACATCAGAAATCGTTTGTGAATTCATCCGTGCTTGGGGAACACAAGATAACTGTGTACCAATTAAAATGGACGTGCTTCCAGAACTAATAAAGAAAACTTACAACACAGTTCATTCTTTAGAAAAATCTGATTCTGATGAAGAATAGTCTTTATGTGGTTTAATCGTTGCTCTTGCTTTTACCAATGAAGCGAGGGCTTCGATTTCATCACATTGCTTTATTGAGCCTTCTCCATACATACTACTGATATTCTTAGAAATTGTCTCAATAAGGTTTGTTACACAATTGTCAATTCTTTCACTATTTGTCATTTTGAATTCCTCCATAATAAATATTTATTTTGTCACATTGTAATATTCTCCATCTTAACTTTCAAAAGTTATGAACTTTTACATTTATGAAATTATCAAAAATTCATTTAGGTACATACAGCATGTACCTAAAAGTGAAAAAATACTTCATTTGGGTACATGCCAGCTATCAATTTTGTGCAGTCTATATCTATATAGACTCATATTATCAAGAGAAGAATATTCCGTTTGTATTTCGCTTACGCTACATACAAACTCCATAATTTTTTGTTTGATTGTTATTGATTGATTTAGGTACATGGTGTTTTGGATTGATAGTTTCATTTGGGTACATATATGATGTACCTATACGATTATTCTCTGTTACAGATATTTTTCTTGCCATTCATATCCACATGTATAACAGTGATATTCATAATAATAATGTAATAAGAAAAATGTTTCTTTTGATACAAAATTCAAATCTAGCCCTTTTGTTTTACCTTTTTTGGTAACTCATTTATAATATTTTTCTCCACATATAGGACAAGTTTTTACGAATGGTATTTTTAATAATTCAAAATTTTTACCTTTGCTCATTTGTTTTATTCCTTTCTGTTTGCTCCAAATCAACATACTTCTCTTTGTAAATATCCTCTACAAAGAATACTGGTAATTTGTCATGGTACTTTTCATATAATTCCTCGTCAGGAATATGAGAGTAGTATTTACATGTTGATGAATTAACTTCTCTGATATAATCTTTTACAATAGATTTATTCTCCTTGAATCGCTCATTTATTTTTCCACAAATAGTACAGTAGGTATATAAACCTGTATTAAGATGAGTTTTTCCTATAAATGTGGATCTGTATTGAATCAGGCATTCTTCATATTGATGCTTGTGCTTTGATTTACGGTTACTCTTTGAGATATTACTTTCTGTTGACTTGAGATATTTTGTTATTTCGTTTTCTTGTATCATATTTGATTCCTCCTTGATATATTATTCTCTCTTTTGGTATTGGCTTGTTATCAGTTGTCTACCCTAAAGATATTCTTTTCTTGCTTACGCTGCGAAAAGACCGTCCCTATCAAGGGACTATTTCTTGTGTTATGCACACTATCTGGTAGTATGATATGTAAATAATTTTTACATACCCCTATCTGTGGACTAAATCAACGATTTTGATGGTAAATTTCAATTTTTATATATAAGATGATAACTTGTTAAGATACGAGATTAAAGTTGCTTATTTTTCTCTCAGCTTTGATTTAAATTCATGATTGGTTATAAGGTATTTGCTAATTGGTCAAATATATTCTGACTTAATGATTCAGTTTTCAGATTTAATCTTTCTAATATAGAATCAACAGTGAGAGTGTATGAATTACGAATATCCTTATAATAGTTAATTACGTCTAAGTCATACGGTTTTGTTTCTGAACTGTTCTCTAACATATAATCTCTTATGTAGTCAGATAACTCTATATCATATGTGTCTTGCATTTCGTTTATTGTTATATGCAATATGTCTGATAGAGTTACTTCTTGATTTGAATGTTCATTTGTATAATCAGTAAGAAGTCTGAGCTTATTGAATGTATTGGTTTTCCAACGTGAATGTATTTTGGTTGGTAATGACTTCTTCTGAGACTATCCTTTTAGAGTGTTTATATCTTGCTACATTTGTGTCATTGACTGTGTGAGAGTGGTAATAGCGTCTGTAAGTGGAGTTATGTTTATTTGTGGTGTTAATTCATTATGCCTATATGCTTCAATTACATCCCATACCCAATCCATGAATAAGTTAGCTTTCGACTGTCTTGACCAACGGCATATTTCCATGATTCCACGTTCTGTATAATAAACACGCTTTTGTTCTTCACTTTTAGTTAGGTCACCCCAATCTGGGTGCTACCCTTAATTCTCATAGATAATGGCTCTAGTCTGTCTTGATGTTTTAAATAAATTTTCTGAATTGCTTTAATAGGATCAGCATATTCTAACGCCTGTTCAATCTGTTCTCTTGTTAATAGAATGTCATCATTCATATTTCTGTAAAAGTTACAAGATAAGTCTCCAAATGTTTCTGCTTTGATTAGTTTTAAGTTACTCATATGTTTATTTTCTTTCTTCGTTTTAATTTATTAGTTACTAATATACTATTCTCTCTTTGAAATGAATTAAGCAAAATAAAAAAGCAGACGAGAAATCATCTGCTTAATTAATAATATATTATTATTCTTTATATTTTTTACATGTATCAATATAAGATCTTAACTTATCTATGAAATCTGATATATCAACAAAATAGTTTGGATATGCTAATTTTAATGCTTCAAACGATGAAGCTGATACTAATACAACATTATTGTTTGTTTTCTGTTCAATTTGATTATATGCTTTCGTTGCAGCTTCTATTTTTGATGCTGTAAAATGTCGTATACTTACCGTCTTTTTATCATAATTTAAGATTAAAATATAATATAAATTTTTTGAACTTAATGTATATTTGTCTGTATGATCAATGCTTACATTTATTGCACTTAAAGTTGAAAGAATATTATGTTTCTTATCTAAAGATTCTATTTCCATAATTAACTCGTCTATCCATTCAGAAGTATTTGGACATACTGGCATATCTTCTTGAATCGCAAATACTGAAGATACAAGAGTAAAAAATCTTAAAATATCTTTATTGCCTTGACTGGCTTTTAGATTACTTTTGGTATATATACCCATCATTTCAACAGCCGTTGCCCAAATATGTTGCAACTTTGTACGAAATTGAATTTCTATAAGCATATTTTGATTATATGTATCTTTTGTATCACTATGATATTTGTACACCATATGATACGATCTATATCCTGAAACTTTTGGACTTTGAATATAATCGTATTCTTTTTTGAGTATATGACGGACTCTTGATTTTTTATATTTATCAATTGCTTTATATACTTCATCAATAGAGTTTACAATTACTCGACATCCACCCAAATCTTGCATTCTATACAATTGCATAGTATGAACATGATTTCGTTCTAACTTATCTGTTATTGATTCTAAACGTTTTAAGCGTTGGACTACAATTGCGTTTGGGTTGTTTCTGCGAAGATGACTACATATAATTTGTAATGGGTACGCATGTGAAGCTCGCCAATTATTAACTATTTTTAATGCTTTTTCTCGCTCTTTAGGAGTTGAATTTGAATCTGAAATAATTTTTCCTGCTTTATTTATTTGATTTCCACTATATAATGGTATTTCCCATTTTTCTTTTGTGTTCTTATCCATAGATTCTATATCCTTTAATATATTTTCTATAATTATATCATACTCATTTTGATTGTACATATATATTGAATTCCTTTCTTAAAATTGATTTTTTGTTTATATTATTATTCTCTACTGAAGAATAAAACTTACATTATTTTTTTAATTAGTAAAGTGTGATATAGAAATGATTTTTGTATGGTTTTTATGTACCCCTATGTATGGGAGTAAAGTAAAGAAAATGAGGGTGATTTTCGATTTTAGGTTGTTAGGTATACAATTTATCATTGAAGTGGTTTGGATTGAAATTTGAGTTGAATTCGTGCAATTTAATCTAAGGATTAGTGTGTTGGAATTTTTGATGGTGTAGTTGTTTTGATGTAAGAAATTAGATATGGTCTAAGAATTTATGTCACGATTATTGGATAATTTTCGTGAAACTGGTTATCGGTGAAAATGCTTATAAATAAGGAAGAAAGCTGCGTTAAGGGTGTGATTTTTAGTGTAGTGGAATTTTGAAAATTGGGGTGTGAAGTGGGTGAAATGGTTGGAAAATAAGGGTTTTTACGATATGGGGTACGATATAGGGTTGGGATGGGGAGATTGGGTGTTTTGGTTGATTTTATTGGAGATTTTGGAAATTAGATTTTTGAGTTAGTGGGTGGAAGAATCTGCTATATGAATTCCAGAAAAGACAAGCTGCCGTTCTGGTTTTTAGTACCCCCTACACCCTAAAACATATCTTAATAGTACAATATTAGTATATGTTTTTAATAGAACAAACGTTCGATAAAATCAGATCTGGACTATCTGAGCAGAACATACTCGAACACATGTTTGATTATAATTTTATCGGATTTTTTGAAAAATAATACTTGACTTTAGACAAATAACATGATAACATATAGTCAAGTCAAGAGAATAAAAGATTTTTAAGAAATTAAAAATTGACTATTGACAAGCAACAAGCTATCTGTTATACTTGTATCAAGTCAAGTAAATAACTAGGAAGTGACAAACTTCAAACTTCTTCGTAAGCAATCCTAAAAAACACTTGACAAAAAGCAAGCAACATGATATACTTGAAACAAGTCAAGAGGAAACAATCACTTGACAAAATAGGGTGTAAAGTCTAGCACACCTTACACCCTTACATAGTGGAACGCATGAAACGCTACACCTAGCAATACATATTCTAGCATATTTCATGCAAAAATTCCACTACATTTTCAAATCTACATAACACCGTTTACTCGGAAGTAGTGTATTGCACACTACGCACTTGTAGATAGTACCTTGATAACTAAAGAATCGGCGGTTGTGAGCTATACAAGGATCTGAGTAGATAATGACTTGTAACAAAGTCGCTCCATCCAAGGATACAACTAGACAAGTGCGTGAGAACCGTACAATCAGGGAATAAACCGACTGCTAGTTAGGAATCGTAACAACTTGAGCCGTATAACTGGACTTAGAAGTAATGCTACCAGACTGCACAATAAGTCTGTCCGTTCCAAGTCGGATTAAAGCAGAGGACTTCACATAAAAACAATTTTGCACCTATGCGTAAATAGGAGAATAGGAGTACACTATGGCTAAAAATCAGATTAACTTTACAAAAATGAGTAAGGAAGCAACTGCACAGTTAAACACATTCAAGGATTCTGTTATTGCAATCGCTACAGAGGATTTACGGTATAAAGCAGAGATGAAACCACTCAAGGCTCAACTTGAAAACATCCTTGCGAACCGTCAGAACGATCTCAACAATGGGTTATCTGTAGAAGAAGTATCTGCCAAGTTCCCACGCATTGAAGTTGATAATGCTATTCGCAAGGCTGAAACTGCTCACCAGGCGATTATTGAGCCACTTAACAAACAGATGAAAGATACATATAAGTTTGTACCAGACAACATGCACTCTGCTTATGTGAAAAAGATTGACGAACATAAGCGTGGTGACTTCTTAGAATCTATCAAGCAGTTCCTTGTAAATCTTGGTATTGAAAATTGTTCACAGGCTCAAATCAGTAAACTTGCTGAAAACATGTCTGATATGTTCGGTGCAAAATATGCTACATCAAAGAAGATTGTCAATGATGGAGTTATGTACACTTCAATAAATAAGGCTGCATTTAACAAACTTTTCATGGCTGTATTCTGCGACATGTATATCAAATAAGTAACTTGTAAACACGCTATAAATCCGCTATACTATAACTAGGAAGGCGGTGGAAGGATGGAAGAAATGAATAATCAGGAAACAATTAAAATTTGTGTGGAAGAATTTTCACGCTTGCAGGAATGGATGGAAATGGCAGAAAAGGAAAGTGCATTATACAAATCCATGAAAACACGTTATAGAGATTTAAAAGTCATTTTATCCGCTTTAGGTGTAAATGTAACGGAGCTTGATACGATAAAAGAATAGTGCATAGTTAGAAGGGCAGACAAACGCAAAAAGTCTGCTCTTTTATAGTGTGCATTATTAAGATAGCACTTGAAAAAAGTCAAATAATATGCTATCTTTGAGTATAAATAAGGAGGCGAAAAATTGTATGATAGTATATTATAAACTTGACACACTATTAAATGAACGCAAAATAACCAAAACACAACTATGCAAAGATACAGGAATTAGCACTAATGTTGTGTCTAAAATAAGCAAAAATGAAGTGTTCAAAACAGATACACTAAATCGTATTTGTGAATATCTGCAAGTCCAGCCAAGCGAAATCATGGAATGGATACCAGACGCAGAATATGAAAAAGCAAACGCAAAAGAAGCGGAAATATTAGCACAAATGGACGCATTAAAAAAACAATTAGAAGAAGTGCGTTCAAATAAATAAAGCGAAACTAAAACAAATGTAACAACCACATAATAAACATAAACCAAAAGCACCCAATTTCCGGGTGCTATTTTATTCCAATCAAAGAAGGGAGAACAAAACCATGATTAAAGCAATCACACCAACCGAAACATATTACGCAGATCCATACACAAACACACTCTACAATTCTACTGGAACGCAAGTTGCACATGGATTCTTACGGATTATAGCATTCATGCTTTTCAAGAATATAATAACAGTAGAAAACGCAAACGGACAGCTTGTATACTGCTCACGGAAATTAAAATGCGCTTGACAATATGAGAGAGAATAAATATATGAGCAAATTTTTAAAGACACAATGCAAGGATTATTGGAGGTTGTAGAAATGGAAGGTAAAATCTCACCAAGAGGGGAATTATTTGATGATTTTTTAAGAGAACTCTATACAAAGGAAGAAATAGCTCGTATGCATAGACGGGCAATAAAAGACTATAAGCGAGAAATGCGTAGGCAACGCAAACGTAGAAGAAAACTAAAGGAAATTTACAAAAGATTAAAATAGCATATTGTAAATATTTCACGCTTGACAAATACAACTTATATGTTGTATTCTATAATCGAGAAAAGAGAAAGCGAGGATTATAGATGACACTACACGATTATTACTCTAATTCTGGTAAAGACTTGATACTTGATTATGTAAATAGTTTGCCAGAAGATGAAAAGACAGATGGACTTTCCGTTATGGAATGCATGGAAAAGGGAGAATTTGATAAAATCAGATTCAAACGTTGGGAAAAGAAAGTATACGAGGTATATTTTCAGAAACACAATCGCATATTCTATATTACAGTAGATAAAGAGAATATATATTTGCTCCATGCTTGCCGTAAACAGAAAAACAAAACAGAAAAGACGGATAAGAAACTTGTCCAAAAGCGAGCATCTGAACTAGGCAAACAACTAGGCAAAACATTTATATAAGGAGGTAGTAAAATGCCATTTGTAGAAGTAAATATTCAAAATGAAATTGAAAAACAAAGACAAAGTAATCCAGAATTTAAAAAGGCATGGGATGAATCCCGTGCTGAGTATAAACTTATAGGCGAAATGATTTCCTTACGGAAACAAGAGAATATAACGCAAAAGGAATTAGCCTCATTAACTGGAAATAAACAACAGGTAATCTCACGGATTGAACGGAAAGAAAGCATCCCAACTATAAGAGCATTTAGTCATATACTTGATGCATTAGGATATGAGTTACGGATTGTAAAAAAGAAATCAATATAATCAAATAAGTGTAGTGTTATCAATAGCATCTAACGGAAATTAAAATCTGTTAGGTGCTATTTTTATACCCAAAAATGATGACGGATATTATTGGGAAAAATAAGAGAATAAAGGCAAAGGAGGTGTAAGATGAAAAATATATTATTTACAATTAAAACTGCCTATAGTGAAGAAAATTACTTTTTAAAGGCAAATGAAAAACAACCGATTGAATCCCAAATTGACAACGCATTAGCAGAGATATGTTTCTGCGATGCTTATGAGATTATCTCATATAAAGAAGTACCAAATGAATACGTTGAGCAAAGGGGAAGTCTCATAAAAGAATATGAGAAATTTTCTAACGAATCGGTTGAAGATACTTTTATGAATTGGAAATATGCAACTTTAGAAGTAATTCAAAGCGAAATTGAATGCATAAAGCAAAGGAGGATGAAAGATGTCAGAGAAACAGAAGGCAACTCACAATGCTTATTGCGACTATGAAGTAGCAAAGGCAAAACAGCCGTCACGGATTTATTCGGTACGATCCGAGGTTAAACGGAAACCACAGGGAATTAAAACTTATAACATGAGTAGAGCGATATTAGCAAGACAGTTAGTATCGCTTTTTTAAAGGAGGAAAAATAAATGCAAACAGTAACTTATAAAGAAATGCCAAATGGAGCACGGTATTTATCTACAGAAGGCAAACAGATGAATATTATGAACGTTTTAACACAAAAGGAATTTAAAGAGAAATTCCCGGAAGTCTCCACATATGGAATTGAAATGCATATGCCTGTATTCCTCGAAAATGGAGAAATCCTCTTAGATACACAATGGAACGGAGAAGAATATCTTGTAAAGGGAAAATCATACTCACCGTTTTATAAGGAAACAGAAGAAGATACGGAAATTATTGGCTACTATGAAGATTAAGACAAAAGGAGGAAAACGCAAATGTTTTATTTTAGAATCATCACCACACCAGACGGAAACCAGATCATAGACAGAAATTTGTCTACACCATACGAATCACTCACACCAACGCAAATGGTTGAGTACACAGAAATAGATAATCAGCTTACGATTATGGATAGATTGGAACACAAAGCAAGGGAAAGAGCCAAACAAAAACAGAAATGGTATAAAAAACTTGCATCAGCTTGTGGACTGTTATAGGAGGAAGAAATCATGGAAGAATTGTTATTAAATCGAATGTTAAAAGCAAATTATTATGCATTGTTTATAGCAATTACAAAGAATATGAGTGCTAAGAGTGCATTAAAATTACTAGGGATTTACCCTGAAAAATAGAGGAGGAAGGCAAAAATGAATAAAATGAAAGGCTATACCGTTCCAAACGGTTACATGGGATATGTGAATGGAAAATATATGTTGTTTGAAACAGAAAAAGCATACCATGAATATCTTCTTATGGAGGTCGAAGTATGAGCGAAAAACAAGTAAGAGAAATCAAACGCAATCTTTGCATAAACTGTTGTGATAAACATTTTTGTCACGGAATGCAAAGTTGTAAAGATGCAAACGAATATTTAAAGAAGGGAAGTGATTTGAATGGCAAATTTAATTCACTTATTTAAAGTGAGTCAGGAAGTCCGTTGCAATATGGACGGTACTTTTTATAAGGGAACTGTAAAAGAAACATATACAGATCATATTATTGTAGACATTTCAGAAATATCAGATCATTGTTGGTTTGAAAACAATCTTAATATGGATTGTGTATATCCAGAAAATAATTTTAGTAACTAAACGGCAAGCGAAAGCAAGCCGTTATTTTTATGCAAAAAATTAAAACAAGAAAGGTAAAGGTAAAAATTATGTGTAAAATCAATGGAAAAAAATTAAGTGAAATCAGAATGGAAAGAGGATTATCACGGTCAGACCTTGCTAATAAAATTGGCATGTCTAAATCTTCAGTAGTGAAATATGAAACAGGTGTAGCGAATCCAAGCGATAAGGTAGCAGATAAAATTTGTATGATTTTAAAGGTAAATCGTGGTGAGATTGAGATACACGATGTTGGATATAATTTTATGGATCAGCGAAGCAAAACAGTAAATAAATACAGATTACAGAAAGGCTTCCATCGTTACTCTACACCAGAAGAAACAGAAAAAATGATTTCCGGTGAATGTAAAGAGAGTGACGAAAAAGTAAAAAGTGAAATTAAAAGTGCTTTTAATGTATCTGTTGGAATAGGAGACAGAAAGAAATACATACAGATTGATCCAACTTTTGTTCATGTTCCTACATGGCAGAGAGATACAGATATTGCAAAAGCAATGGAAATTGCAGAAAATTTCAAAGAAGATAAATTTGATCCGATTAAAGGATACGTAAATACAGATGGAAAACTGGATATTGCAGATGGAATACATAGAATTATTGCACTGATTATCTACAACAAAGATAAAAAGGAGGATGAGAAGTTAAAGGCAATTATAGATGTACTTAATTGTAATGAAATTGAGGCAGCGTTAACTTTCTTAGGTCAGCAGTCTGGTAGAAAACCAATGACAGTCAAAGATACATATAGAGCTGCAATTAAGGGAAATGTGCCTGAATATCTTGAGTTTAGAGATATCTTTACAAACGAAAAAATTCAGATTACAGCAGAGAAAGAGAAGATTGACAATCCTATTGGAACTATTACACCATCTGCTACAGCTCTTAGATGGGCTAATAGAGATAAGGAGATGTTAATAAAAGCAATTGAATTGATTAAGGAACTTGAATGGTGTGGAAGCGAAAAGAATGCATTCACACTAAGAAACTTTTCAACTATTAAGAAGTTGTATGCGAATTATGGTGATGAAGTAAAAGCAAAACTTCTTGATAATTGCAAGGGTGCAGTATTTTATGAGAGCAAAGTCGTACCTGTAAAGAGTAATGCAGAACTATTTGATATTCTTTCAGCAGAAATCAGTAAGTAAGAGAGAACAACATATTAGAAAGTGAGTGATCAACATGAAATATCGGTAAAAGCGAAACGATGCTGTGCTATCAGGCTATACGGGCAAACACATTATAATAAGGAAAGGATTGATAATTATGGCATACAGAAAAACAAAACAGTTAAGAGAATTTGAACCTATTCTATCACGGAATGGATACAAATTTGCAAGATGCAATGGAAGTCATTTTATTTACATGAATCGAACTTCTTACAAGACAATTTCGGTGAATAAGGACTTAAACAAAATGGTAAGGGAAAGACTCATTAAAGAGAATAACTTAGAGATATAGAAAGAAGGAGAAATAAAATGACAAGAGAAAATTTTTTAAAAATGAAAGAGAGAACATTAGAAGAATTGAGTTGTGTGGCTGAAAATTTATCATCGGCGGCACAGATTAATTACAATACTGATTCAGATTCCAATTTAGAAAATCTGGCAGAAGAAATCAGAGAAGATGTAGATTCTATTCAAGAATGCCTTATACAGCTTGAAAACATGATTGGAAATATTGAAGAACTTCAGTGCTATGAGGATTCAATATCAGATTAGAGAAAGAGGGTAAATAATGAAAGTAGATGGAACGGAAATTACATTTTTAGTAACAACTTATGCAGATAAACTTAAACGGAAGGCAGTTCTTGCAAATAAATGAAGTAGAAAGTGAGTAATGGTATGGAAAAATGGTGGTACTTAAAAATAAGATTCAAAGAGAAACATGATGGTCGTAAAATATGGTATATGAATGACAATTATTTATGTGATTGTATAAATCTGCCATTCAAGGACAAGGCAAGATGCGAATCCTATATACCAATTATAAAGGCAAAATATGGAGACAGAATTGAATCAATTACCTTGCATTGGACAAGGTAGAAGAAATATTTGCACAGAAATGGTGCAACAATTCATTAGCAGAGTAAAACAACAATTTTCAAAGGAAAGTGGGGCATATTAAAATGAGAGAAATTGATAAAGCAGTTGAATTATTAAAGCCATTATTTGATGGCTTGGCACAAGGCAGAAACGAAACCGTAGAAGTGTATACAGAGTGTTACAACGGAGAAGATCATATTGTAACCGTTATAGATGGATACGGTTATAAGGTAAATGTAACTGCTGAAAATGTACGTTCTATGGTGCAGAATGTAGTAAACGAAGTCGCATTAAAATTGTAAGAAAGCAACATTTCATTGGAAGATTTTGAAAGGTAGGTAAAATTATGGAATTTACAGAATTAGACGAAGTAAGAGTTAAAACTTATGGTGGAAGCATCGGAACTATCGAAAAAGTAATTTATGAGATGGTAGATGGAAAAGAAACAGATAATGTTTACTGCTACGAAATTGAAATTGATGGAAAGCATGGTGTAATTGTTTATCCAGATGAAATTGACGAGTAGAAATACATGTTTCATTTGAAGATTGGAGGATAGCAATGATTACAAGAGAAATGATTAGAAATGGTTTTGAATCTGGAACTGTTTCAATCGAAGAAGAATATGCAGGATGTATTGGCATTTGCTGTAGAATTGGTGATAACGCATTTTATTTTCTCGGTTCAGAAGATGATAATTTAACAAAAGAAGAATATTGGAAATCCTATACATTAGATATGACAATAGATATGATTTTTAATATTCTGAAAGACGTTGAATCTGCTGAAGAACATGGATTAGATGAAACTGAGTTAGATTATTATACATCTGTATTAGCCGAATGAAACTAAGTTTCTTGGTATGATTGGAGGTAAAAATCAATGGAAAATAAGCCTTATGCAATAGCAGTACGGATTTATGAATCAAATGGAGTAACAATGGCAGACATTAAGACTTCTCCTTGTGATGGTTTGAGAACAGAAACAATCGTCTGGACAAAACCAAACGAAAGAGAAAGGTTTTATTATAATGGTTACACGTTGATTTATGATGAACGAATCAAAAATGTAAAACCTTTTGAAGAAATTAGATAAGGAGTGAAGCGAAATGACAAGTATTGAGGAATCAAAAGAAAGAGCACGGAACTTAAATGAACTTACGGATCATTTGATTAAATTGCTTGAATCGGATGACAAGCGGTTCTCATTTGAATTTTGTGCAGGTGGTACAATGGAAATTTATGACAAAGAAAAAGAAATTGGGTATGCAGTTCATATTGTACCGATTGAATATGATGAGAACGGAAAAGCAATAAATTTATAAAGGAGACGAAATGAATTACTTAGAGTATATTATCTATCATAATTGTGATAAAGGCAGAATCGTAGTACGACACACACAAAGATTTTTCACGAGTTATGAAGAAGCGAAAGCAAATGCAGAACATTGGATAAAACAGAATTATCCGAATGAAGATGCAAACAATTTTGAAATATATGTTAAATAACGCAAAGGCAGTTAGGAGAATAAATACCTAGCTGCCTATTTTATTACAAGAAAGTGAGGAATGAACATGAAACAATTTGATTTACCTGTAGTAAATAATATACGAAAATCATTTTACGGAAAAGCGAAAGTAACAGAGTTAGACAATGGAGACATTGAGCTGACAAGCTACAATACAGTCGTTTGCAGAATACATAATGGAGTTTTTCAGAGATTGTGGAATGGGTATTCAGCAACGACAATGAGACATATCAATGCTTTTATTGGCTTCTATGGAATTGAAGGTGGAGGCAAAGCATGGTGGAACAGTTTAGAGATTGAATAAATTAAGGAGGAAACGAATTATGAGCAAATGGTTATATGATCCTGAAAAGGATTTACGGAATGGAAAAGAGTTTACTTATAACTTACCTATACATGAGAATGACACATTATTCAATGGTTTTACATATAGAGAAATCATGGATGTAATAGTTGCAAATTGTGGTCACAATGTCACAGAAGCACAATTTGATAAAGAGTTAAAGGATTTTCTTGATATGCGAATTGAAGAGATGAAAGAAAATCTGATGTTGTGCAAGGCAAATATGTTAAAAGAGATTAGAAAGTAAGGAGGAAATTATTATGCGTAAGATTCTTAACCCATGTAAATGTAAGGTATATACAAGATCGGGAAAAGAAGCAGATAAAAATGCATTTGTAAAAATTGAATACAATAATTCAAAGTTAAGTATTAGTGGTGTGGTTGCACCATTATCAAATGGAGATTGCCTTGGCTCTGCTGGTCAGTGCGTAGATGAAATCAGAAATGGAATTCCTACAGATGAATGGACAACAGAAATGCTTAATAAATTATGTGATATTTGGGACAGATGGCACTTAAATGATATGCGTCCATATTGTCCACATATGGAGGAGCTTGGGTGGGTTAAACATACACAGGATAAAGTGAAAATTGAAAAATGGACACTTACAAGAGAAGCCTCTCAGAAAAAGAAAGAAGCTGAGAACAGAGCATTAGAGTGTCTGAGAAATGGAGAACCATTTTATCTAACAAAAGATGAAATTGCATATGCAAATATGAAATATTCTATTGATATTTATAATGACGAAGACATAGAAAATAAATGTGGAAAGTTATATAGAGATGCGTATGAATTAAAAGAAAAAGATTGTTTAGGACACTCAAACACAGAATATAAAACAAGAGGTTGGATTTCATATAAAGATCATGAGTTAGGTTTTCTTAGTAGACCTTGCCCTGTATGTGGTTATAAATATGGAACTGCATGGAAAATGGAAGATGTACCTGATGAAATAATTAAATGGTTAGAAAGTTTACATGAAACAAAGGTAAAACCAGCTTGGGTATAAGGAGGTAAAACATTATGTTGAAAATTGAAATTAAAACAGGTGGTGCAGCTTATAGTGATGATGATGTACTTACATATGAAGGTAGATATGAGTTGAAGAGAAACTTAACAGATATTGCACAGTTAATTACAAATGGATGTGATAGTGGTTACATCATGGATATTAACGGAAACAAAGTAGGTAACTGGTCGGTTGAATAACCAAATGAAAGAGTACTTTCATAGAAAGGTAAAAGGTGATAATTATGAAAAAATATGTAGTAATTTGTTATTCGGTTCACAATAAAGAAATTGCAAGCCATGATGCATTTGAAAATGAGGATGATGCATACGCATTTCTTGAAAAAGATGCACAGAATACTTACGAGGAAGAAATGAATAATTCTGACGAAGAAGGAAAAGAGCAGGTCGATTTTACAATAAGTGATGATGGTTCAGCATATCTTTCATCTCACGATGGAGAATATGAATGGACTTGGGAAGTTATAGAGGCATAAAGAATTAGCAATTTCATTTTAAGATTGGAGGAATGAGCATGGAAAATATTACAGTAAGAGAATGGGTAAATAAATTTAATAATAAAGAGTTTGAGTCTAAAAACAGAGCAGTTCAGTGTAATGCAGGTTGGTATGATTGGTTTTGTTCAGATGATGCGTTGGCTGGAAGATTAAAGAAGATGGGAAACATTATAAAGGATATTAAGAGTGATTACATTCTTGATAATTTTAGAGTATGGTTTAAAAATAATTGTCCTTGCTCTTATCCATTGTATGATGATTTTAGATTTGAACCAATAATGGAAAACGGAGAAGATTCAGATGATTTAATTCGTGATCAATTATATTTTGGAGTACAGTGTGGGCATCCATTTGGAAGTGAGCATATGTATAAAATATTTACAGCAAGGAATGGATACTCAGTTGAATTTAAATGTAAAAATAAAAAGGAAGTATTAAATGTAATTGAACAACTTGCAGAAGATTTTCAGAAAGAAATGGAGGTGTAAGTATGGTAACAGAAAATGGAATGGTTATGATGACTCTTAGCGAATATCAAAGCTTAAATGCAACAAAAAATAAAATAGAGGAACTTGAAAAGTCAAATGAAATGCTACGAAAAGCAATGTTACAGTTGACTGGTAAAGGCAATACAACGGATATTAAAGTTTCTCGTTCAGATTTTGTTAAAATGCACGATATGGCAGTGAACGAAATGTTTGAGACAAATAGTGAAGAGAACGATGTTTATGGACATAATATCACAGTACATTGGCATGGAATGTATTGCAGTTGTTCAGATGGAGCAACACCAAGTAATTATATAATTCCTGCAATAGTGGATTGTGATAACGAATTAGATTGGAAGGATGAATAGAAATGTTACAACTAACAGAGGATGGATACAAATTTATAAGCGAGAATGGAATTGAGTATGATATTCTCGAAGGTGTGACAATTGGTGTTTCGCCACGAAAGACAAGTGATATGATATTTATTCTGCTAAACAATGCAGATTATAACGTAGAAAATCATTTTGTTGGATATTTATTTGGCGCATGTTTGGATTGTTTATGAAGTATAAAATAGGCGATAAATTTATGATAGAAATGAGAACTGGTTTTCTACTAAATAGTTTCGTTAGAAGAGAAATTGAAATTACAAAAATAATTGGTAATCTCCTATGGTTCAAATATGAGTTACCTAATGGTGGTTACAGGGAAATGTTTGGTTATGAAAAAGATTTAGATGGAATGATCATAACTGAATAAACAAGAGTTTCAAGGCAAGATTGGAGGAAAATAAATATGCTAAAAGAAAATTTAATAAAATGGTTTAATTATTGCAACGCAATAGCAGAAGATATTGTGGAAAATAATAAATCGAAAGAAATACAAGAGTACGCACAAAAGTTTGCAGAAATTGAAAGTCCTTTGGTTGGTGGTACTGATGCAGATTGGATTCGCATTAACGCTGGGGATATTTATATATTCTTATGTGACGATGGGCAAATTGGTTATCAAGTTGACCCATTAGCTGAATACGGTGGAGAACTTATTGATATGTGGAATTGTTCAAAAGATGATTTTATAAAAGAAATCTTATCGTTAGAAAATGCACCAATTATTAGAGATGGAGTTACTTTCTTTGAATCAGAAAAATCTGTTGATGAGCCACCTATGTATATGCCAATGAAACGATGATTTCAAGATAGGAGGATATGATATGCAATTTATACCGACAGACGATTATAGAGAAGTTTCTATGTATGCAGGTCTTAATGCTATTCAAATAGGAAACGCAGATAAATTGTATTCTGACGGATTGGATGCAAATGAGTACATCTATTTTGATCCTGTCAAAGGATTTTGCTATGAAGATGGATGTGTTATTGGTGGAACATATGATCAGACACTAAACATACTACATTCCCTTAAATGGTGTTTCCATCATAAATTCTATGTAAAAAAGCATAAATGAAACGTAGATTTCAAAAGTGGATTGAGAGGTGCAAAATGAGATTACCACAAGAAATATTTGCAGAAGCATTATGGGTAGAATGGTTTGTTAATTACGGTAATGTTTGTGAAAAGAAATTGCCGGATTTATTGAGGAGGTATAATTTAAAACTCAAAAAAGAGAAAACCTTAGATGATGTTAAATTATCAATAGGTAGAGCTTTTAAAAATACTCCTTGTGTTTCTTCTAAGCAAACAGAACGCATTGCAGAGGAAATAGACAAGGTTTGTACCATAGCTAACTGGGAAGATGCGGTTGCAAAATATAAGGTATGATTGTCTGTAACGATAATTTCTTAGTGTGAAAGGTAGGCAAATAATATGAATGAATTATTGAATAAATTGCAGAGATATATAAAGGCATATAAAGAACCGCCATATGGAAAAGAAGTAGAAGGAACAACAGAACTTATGGAGGAAGCCTCTCAAACTTTAGTAAAAATAGCACATAGAGTTGTGCTTTTAGAAAACCAATTTATTGATGGTATGCATGTAAACTATCAAGGAGATGATGAAATGGATGGTATTGAGTGCCCTATATGCAAATATGAAGTTGCAAGAAATGATGATTATGCAGAAATGCGACCAAAGCATTGTCCGGAATGTGGCACAAAACTTATTTATTAAAATCCAATGAAACGGAAATTTCAAGATAAGAGAGGTGCAGTATGAGCAAAGTAACGGCAGGAATTATGAGAATAAATCAGGAACTAGATAAAATTTCTGGTTTAGATGGTATTGTGGCAGATAAAATTGCAAAATTAGAAACAGAAGTAAAAGAAATGGTATCTGATATTTTAGAAAACCACTCAGAAGCAAGTATTTTTAATTATTGGGGAAATAACAAAAGTGATATTTCTAATATGTTAGATGAAATAGACAAAGAACCGTTATTAGAAGAAGTTTTGAATAATGGAAAAGTTATTATTTCAAAGGAATATCGTGATCAAGAAACAAATTATTTAATAAGATATTTAATTATTAAATATAAAAATTTATTATACTATATTGAATATAAGGGAAATGAATGTGTCACATTTAGAAAATTACAATAAAATATATTTAGTTAGGAGGTAATACATATGTCAGAACAAAATAGAATGGAATTAATGAAAGTAATTATAAATTGGTTATTTGATAATAAAGATGCATATCAACGAGTAAACACCTGTAAGGAATATTTTAAACCATACATTTATGATGTTGATGGAAATTATTTGATTGGAGGTAAGGAAATTAGTAACTTTATTACAGGTGCAAATCAAATGATTTATTATGGAAAATAAGATTGTAAAATATGCATGATTATGGTAATATTATTAATAAAAGGGAGGTTTTGAATTATGTTTAATATTTCATCAAAATAACCATTATCAAATACAGATTATTGGTCAAAAACAATCAAAGAAAGAAACAGTTACATATCAAATAACCAATATTCGGTTATTGATGGAGGAATTTATACTTTAGGTGATACTTATATTATAGGTGAGAATCATCTAGAAGCATCAAAATATCTTGAAGAGAAATATAATTTAGCAACAAGTAGTGAAAATGCATTATCTTATGAAAAAGAAACTGAACAGAAGTTTGAAGTACAAATTTGGGATAGTACAGATTTTTCAATAAATAAATTGAAAGAAAAATTAAAAAGCCAGTAAATTATTATGACACTTAATTATAATAAATATTAAGTGTCATTCTTATATGAAAATGGAGGTAGATAATATGTTAGGTTCATTATTATTTTTGGGAGCTTTGGGAATTAGTGGAATTCATTGTGGTGTAGAAAATTATCAGATAAAGAAAGAAAGTGCAAAATTTGACAAAAATGGAAATATAACATATTTTGATCGAAAGGGTCAGGATTATATAAATCATGAAAAAGTTTATAGAAGTACACAATATGACAAAAATAACCAAGAGCATCATCAGACTATTGGTGTTAATAGTGGAATAGTATATCATGACGATTATGATGATAGGTCAAAATGGAAAAGAGATATGTCAAATGACAATAAAAGAAATGCAATTGAATATGGATACCCTGTTTACGAAAATTATGACCCTAGATTTAATAAATTTGTAACAACTGAAATTGCAACAGGGAAGGTTATTGCTTGTATTTTTCAAGATTTATATAGCAAAGAATGTAGAAAATTTTATGTACATGATGATATGATTAATAAATATGGACAGTGTGCATATAACATGTCATCACCTAATGATTTCGGCGTAATTATCACAGAAGGAGAATATAATAAAATCAAGTCTGCTGGAGTATCACCAACTTTTAGTCTTGTTCCAAATATGGAAGTATATAACCAATTAACGAAGTTAACTGATAAATTAGCAGATGAGGCATATGAAGCAGATGTTAGAAAATATTGGGGAGCGGTAGGTAATAAGGCAGATGAGATAATAGAAAACTATTATAAAACAAAATATGGTTCAGATTATCAAAATCATATGAAAAAATAATTAAACTAAAAGGTTATTATAAACTGAATAAGCAGGGGTGGAAATGTGCTCAAAAGATATTATTGAGTTACTGAATGATGTTATGTAAAATGAAGGAATTGATGTATATGTTGAAATATAGAATAAGTCAATTAAATGGAAACTGGTAAAATTGTAAAAGAATTACGGTATTAAATAATAGATTCATTGGAAAAAAGGGAACGAGGACTGAAGATATATCAGTCCTCTTTTTGATGTAATTTTGGATCATCTGTGCGTCCAACAAGATAGTCAATGGAAACATCAAAGTAATCAGCGAGTTTAATCAGCATATCAAGACTTGGTTTTTTGTTTCCATTCTCAAAATTACCAATAGTTCCTCTTGTAGATTCAATTTCTTTACCAAGCTGCTCCATAGTAAGACCATTAGAAGTTCTCAATTCTTTTAGTCTTTCAGAAAAACTTGGAAAAAAGAAGAAAAACATAAAATCACCTCTTGACATAAGTATTCAAATAGAATACAATAATAATGTATTCAAACGGAATACATAACTGGAAAGGAGATAATTATGAACCAGCTAAAACAAATCCGTTTGGAAAATAAATGGACTCAACAATATGTGGCAGATAAAATTGGTATTACAAAATCTGCATATTCAAACATTGAGAATCAGAATAGAAGTCCATCACTAAAAGTAGCCATTCAATTACAAAATTTGTTTGGTCTATCAATTGAAAAACTGTTGGAAAATAAGAATAGCAACCCTACACCGACCAAAGTTTAGAAGTTGCCATTCCATCCGATTTGAACTTAGTCCAAAGTCAATTATATTCTATCGTACTCTCTGGACTATTTCAAGTCAATTTTTCAAAAGAATTGCACCTTGAAAACTGAATAGCAGATTGGCTATCTGTAAAAGCTGTCGTGATGGAGTTGGAATACTCTCGATAGTCTGCGAGCAAAATGGAGAATAAAACATTAGAAGGCTATCAATAAATTTATATAAGAAAGGAAGATACGATATGCGATTAACAAAAGAGCAGAAAGGGCAAGAAAATATTATCTCTGATAGAAATATGAGAGATAAGTGTGCAGGACATTATGAAGTTTTAGAGAAAGTAAAGAAGTTATTACTCATTCCAGGTACAGAATTGGCTACACAGAAGCAAGTGGCAGATTATTATGCAGTCGGTGAAAAAGCAATAGAAACTATTTGTAGCCGACACAAAGACGAATTGACAATGGATGGATTTTCATTAAAGAGTTATAAGGAATTTCTAAACATTCGTAATGAAGGAATAGAAACTGTTGTTGGAAAAACGATTTTCTCATTTACCAATGGTGAAACATTGACAGTTCCAAATAGAGGATTAAAGGTATTTCCACGTAGAGCAATATTGAGAGTCGGAATGTTACTTAGGGATTCAGAAATTGCAAAGGAAGTCAGAACACAGCTTCTTAATATAGAAGAAAAGACTTCAACGGAAATCAAAACAGAAGACATTGAAGAGGAGCAGAAGTTAATGCTTAGTGTTGGAATGGCTGTAGCAAGTGGAGATGCAAATGCAGTTGCAATAGCATCAGCAAATCTTGTAGCGTTTAAAAATAGGCATATTGAAAAGTTACAGAATGATAACAAAGCATTAGCAGGTGAGATTCTTTCATGGTCTGATAGAAAGAAATTAAATGCAGGTGTTAGACAGTTAGCTGCTGTGACAGGTATCCCATTTGGGAACATGTGGAATGAACTTTATAAGAACCTTCAGTATAAATATGGAATCTGTTTGAAACAGAGAGGTGGAAAACCATATATTCAGTGGGTCGATGAAAGTGAATGGGAGGATGTTATTAAAACATTCTGTGCAATGTGCGAAGCATATGATCAATCACCAACAGAAATGTTTCAGCAGACTACACCAGAAATTAAACCAAAAGGAATTAGAGATTTAGAAAAGCTAAGAGCAAAGAGAATATCAAAGTAATTACATAATATTCCACGCTGTATATGTGATGGAAACTGTCTTATACTTTCCAGTTTAAAGAAAGTAGTTTTATAAAGATTGGAGTGATGAATATGCCATATATTATATGCAATAATGATAATTACATAAATAGAGATAAGAAAAATCATTTCAGCATAGTATCTTCGATGGATAAAGCTACAAAATGGAATGATATAACAAAGGCAAACAATGTTTGTAAAAATAATATAAAGAAATTAGTACAGAAATATGGATTGGAAGTAAAGTATGTATCTCAAGAGAATAAGGTTTTAAACCCAGTTGCGAAGCCTATTGAATTAGAGTATGATATTCTTAATAAAGTCAAAGAGATTTCTACATTCACAAAGGAAATCGAAGAGAGAAGATTATATCTAATGGAGATGGTACATAATATAGACTTGGAAATTGTTGACATTGAACATGCTGCCGAGTTCTATATATTAAATGCTTCTCAGGGATATAAACTATATAAAATGTTGCATGATACACGAATTCAGAGAAGATCATATAAAGACGAACTTGAAAAGATTAACTTGTCATTGGGAACTTCTATAAGAAGTGCAAATATGGAAAATCTCGAAAAGAGCATTGTAGGAATGGAACATAGAAAATATGAACCGAGAGTAAATAAGGAATTATTTGGAGTGTAAAAGTCAATGAATCCAAGTTTTCATGTGGAATGGAGAATACATCTATGAAAAATGAAATATATTCAGTTGCTTATAACGATAAATATGACAATGGATTTTCTAAGATAGAACCGTGGATTATAAGTGACTTCGGAAATGATTTAAGGAAATGTAAAACCAAGGCAAATGAATTGATTAGACAATGGTGCAAAAATGTCACAATTTTTAAATGTAATGAACTTCCAGAAATTGTGACTTGGGATTATGTAAAATCCCATAAAATCTAAGCTTACTATGGAGTATAGAACATGTGGTTGAGTATTATCATAAAAAATAATCAGGAATATTTTCTTGGAAATTATAAAGAGAAAAACGATGCAAAAAATATAGCAATAATTGCTAAGACGTTTTCTGATATAAAAGATTTTCAGAAATGGTATCCAAACAGAAAAGAAATGTATAATTGGTTAATTGATAAATGTAATACTGTAAATATATCATGTAGTAAAATTATCCAAGCGATTTATGATGGATATTATGGGGAATTATATACTGACATAAAGGAATTGGATAATTTTATAGATGATTTTAAGAGAGAATATGAATTTTAACTTTCTTCTTTTTGAATTGAGGTGATGATTATGGAATATCCAAAAGAAATATATCTTGATGGTTATACTTATACTCAAATGTACGAACATGAAAATGGTGGGATGTATTATCATTCCAAAGATTGCCCTGATCCTATAACTAATACATGTATTAGTTTGTATCCAGATGGCAAATTAACTTATTTATGGAATGGAATAGAAAGTAATTACGGAAAGTATGATTTTGATAACAAACAGAAAATAAGTAGATAAGGAATGTGATCCAATGGCAAAATACAAAATTGAAATAGAAGTAGAAATAGACGAAGAGTATTCAAATAGTAACCAAATTGAAGATTTAGTAAACGATCTTACATATGTCGTAGCGGATTATAATTGTTTCTATCAAGTTGGAGATACTAAAGTTTTTAAAGAAATAAAATAACTGGAAATTCGACTTTCAAAGGAAGGTGATATAAATGAAATTTAAAGTAGGAGATAGAGTATTTCACAAAAATTTAAGATTATTTGGTACATTTGTTGGATATGCTTGGGAATCGAATGAAGAAGCTGATGTAGATTTTGAAATGGAAGATGGATATGTAGAACAAAGACATGTTTCCATAAATCAATTAGATAAACAGCCGAGTGATGAAGAAATCGGGAAATTGATAGCAAGATATAATAGTGGCATTAAAGAGAAGAAGTAAAAGATTGAGGTGATGTAGATGGTAAATATGACACTTAAAGAACTGGTAGAATATGAAAGTACATTAAATAGTTTGCAGCAAGAATATGAAGGAAAATTGAGTAAATTATACGGAGAATCCGATACTTCAAGTGAAAAGAGGAGACTAACAATTGTTTTGAATCTTATTATTGAAGAAAGACAGAAAGTAAATCGTCAAAAATATAAACCAGTGTAGTAAATGACGATTTCAAATGGATTTTTTGGATTGATTAGTCATATAATATATTAGAAATTATTGAAAAATGGAGGTAATTGTATGTTTACACTTAATAAAGGAATTAATTATGTAACAATGAAATGGTATATGGAGAATTTAAAAGAGAAAATTGATATCCGTGATGTCAATATTGCAAACTATAATACAACTGAATTAGAAAATGTTATCAAAGATATTATATCTAATATTAGTATTGGTAATATTGCTGTCACAGAAAAATATGTGGTGGTAGAAGGAAGAAAACGTATTTATGCCATTAATGCTTTTATTGATGGTAAAATCAAATTCTCAAATAAATATTATACAGAGTTATCAAAAGAAGAATTTGATATTTTCAATAATTATGAATTAGGAATTTTTGTTGGATAATTCAAAAGAAAAATTGCTTTCTTGCTGAAAGCAAATCAAATACAGAAATAAGTATTAGAAGCGAAAATTAATCGCTTCTTTTTTAATACAGAAAAATGAGGTGACGAAAAATGAATATGGGAAATCCAAAAAGAGTGTCAAGATTTATATGTTGTAAACATTTAGGAGAGAATTATATAGGATCTGGCATACAGAGATATGGACATCAGAGAGAAAAATTTCATTGCAAGGATCTATTTTGTTTGCAATGTAACGAAATTACAAAAAATTTAGAAATTCGATGGTGTGATGATTATTTGGAAGTATATGAAATGGCTCAACAAATTAGATCATGCTATTATACAGATAAAATGGAGAATAATAATGATAGAAAGGTGGTTGATGAACATGTGTTATAAAGCAGAAGTTCAAAAGCGAAACGAAGAGAAGTTAAACAAAATGTTGAGAAACGAGAATGTTCCTGATTTTATTCAAGATTATTTTTTATCTATTTCGAGCAGAGCAGCAAGAATAAATTATTGGACAACTATTCGTAACACATTGAATTGGTTAATTGAAAAGAAATATATTGAATGTAAATCAATATCTGATATTTCACCTGAAATATTAGATAAGGTAACGGATTCAAAAATTATTAGATATTTAGATTATTTAAAGGAGACTGGAATTAAACTTAGTACATTAGTCACAAAGAAAAACCAGTTGAGTAGTTTCTGGCAGTGGATGAAAGATCGTCATTATTGCAAGGACAATATAATACAGTTAATCAAATCAAATGAATATAAAGCAGTAAAGACAAATCGTATGAAAATGCAGAAAATGCCTTTGTATGAAGATATCCAGGAGATGATTGAAAAAATAAACCATAAACCAGATGAGTTCATTAGAATTAGAAATATGTGTGTCCTTAGAGTTTTGCGTGGTACTGGTTTAAGAGAGTCAGAGTTAGCAAATCTTGATTTAGGGGATATATATTTAGATGAAAAATTTATAGATGCATATCATGTAAGACCGTATTCGCTTGTAACAAGTAAAGGAACTTATGATTATTCAGATGAAGCTAAAGATATTGTTTATTTAACAAAAGATGCAATTTCAGCTTTAACCGAATGGATTGAATACAGAAATACACTTGATTTTATTATTGACAAAGATGCATTATTTCTTAATAAAAATGGAAAGCGTATGAATGAAGATAACATCAAAGCAATGTTTAGAATCTACAGTGGTGGGAAATTAACACCGCACATGATGAGACACGAATATACAACAGTTCTTCAAAGAGAATCAAACGATCCTACATTTGTTAGAGAACAAGGCAGATGGAAGTCAAACGCAATGATGAATAATGTGTATGATTCAGGAGCTAGTAGATCCGCAAGCGTTTTGGAGAATATGTAAACGACACTATTTATTGGTGTCGTTGTCAAACTTAGATACTTCATTTGTTACAAGATTACGAATCCAACCAGAAAGAGATCTACCATCTGCCGTTGCAATTTTTGCAGCTCTTTCTTTTACATCTTTAGAAAGAACTACCATAACCCTTGTGTTTTCATCTTTGATTTTTCCTTGTGGCATAGTAAGTATCTCCTTTATTAATATAAGTTGATTATAAGTTGTTGCAAACTATATGTCAATTATTTTTAAAAAATGACATAAACCTATTGACAAGTTGATGACAACTTGCTATAATGCAAACTATCAAAGGTAATCCAAAGTACATAAACACAAAAGAGAGGAGGAGTACATATGGATTTACAGAGATACGACATAATAAAGGCAAAAATTAATTATGAAGGAAATTCAGTACAAACGAATGAAAGACCTTATGTAATAGTAAGTAATCCATTGGGTACAAAATATGCTCCGATTATAACAGTGATGCCTTTGACAAGTAAGATTAAAAAGACAAACATGCCTTGTCATGGATGTATTCAAGCAAATGAAAATAATGGATTAACATTATATTCTATGGCATTAGGTGAGCAGATCACAACAATCTCAAAAGATGAAGTGATCTCAAAAATTGGAACTATTACTGATGATAAAAATAAAAGAATGGTAGATAAAGTATGTTTTAATTCTTTATTTTTTGGAACAGACTACAAGCTTGAGGAGGTAATGGCATAATGTATGTAGATAAGGAAGTAGCAAAAAGGATAATTGATGAGGCTCCTGGTAAAATATGGATAGATTCATTTAATGGTATTACCTTTATTCATACAAGACCAAGACAGATAACTGTTGACGAAGGAAAGAGAATAATAAATAAGGCAAACACAATTGATTATCAAGATAATGATTTCTTTGGATTGCTTTCGCTGGATGGAGTGCAGGAATTTATTGTGCATAATATTAAGTTTCCTCAACATTCCAATGATATTTGCAAGTCCTGAAAATTGGACAGTCAATATAATATAATGCAAACAAAGAATGAAAAGAACGCTTTAATTGAAAAACTTAACGCAACAAAAAAGTTAGTAAACAGAAAAATTTGTTGCATTAACTTTTGCAGAAGAAAATGCGAGCCGCTATTTTGGCATGTAAACAATTAAGCATTTTTCAACAGTTTTAATCGAATTATATCACATAAAATACCAAAAAAACAGAAAATACAATGTTGAATGTATTAGAAAACCTTTTGATTTTGCACTGAGTTTTTCATTTAAGGAATAAAAAGAACGTATGTACGAAAAAAAGTAATTGACAAATACGAACATATGTTCTATATTATTCTTATAAAAAATAAATATTGCAGTCTAACAAAATACAAACGGTATTGGCGTACCTCTTTTGATAGACTGCAAAGTAACACATATAGCAGAATTAAATTCCGCTTGATATTATTGTACATAGATTTTATTAGAAAGTCAAGTTTTTAAACAATCAAGCATTTCTGCTAAATATTTCATATTTTACAATTTTAATTAAGAAAATTATAGGACTATCGCCAAGCGGTAAGGCACAGGACTTTGACTCCTGCATTCGCTGGTTCGAATCCAGCTAGTCCTGTTATATAATTTTACACTAAATCAAAAAAGAAAGAGGAGTGATAATATTGGCACAATATGTTATTACAGATGGTTCTCGTTGGATTATGAAAGATAAAAATGGGAAATTTGTTCCCACATCTTGCGAACCGCTGGCTGATGTATTTGGTAATAAGGAAGTTAATTCGGTGTATCAAAACAATTTGCCGAAGGCATTGAAATCGGTCTTTCATATTCAGAAAATCGACACGCCACCAAAGTTGGTAAAACAAATTACACATGCGGAAGTGCAAGAGAATACAGAAACGGTGTCAGTTGCGGAAAATATTCAATATTGGGTAGATAAGGTATCTGGTTTGAATGGACTTGCTGCTGAAGCATTACATAGAAAAGAAGAATTAATTAATCAGTTAAGCGAAGTTGATAAGGAACTTTGCGACATCAACCATTACATAGAGTTTTGTAACCTTAATGCAGCTCAGGGTTATAAAGCATACAAAATGATCAAGGATCGGAGAATAAAGAGACGAAATATTAAAAATGAGTTGGATGTTCTTAGTATTATTCTTGGAAAGAAAATATCTGAATCTGTCAGTGATGAATTACAAAAGATGATTAACGGATTAGATGGAAGAAAATATGAGCCAAGAGTAATGAATGAGTTATTCGATTTCTAAGAGAGGTAATAGATATGATTTGTAGAGATTGTAGCGTTCCAATGCAAAATATAATGTCATTTTCATCGGACAAGCATGAAAAGTTTTGCAGGTGTCCGAAGTGTTTTGGAGAAACCAAACACACAAAAATCAAAGATGATGACTTGGATTTTGGAGAAGTATTACATAAGGAAATGAACAGGAAATAATTTAAGGTGGTGTATCAGGTGGACAAAATAGAACTTAACAAAGAACAACTCGCCATAATTGATGAGTATTGTTGCGATGGAATGAAGAAACTAAAGAAGTTGTGTAACCCAATTATTGTGAAAATTGGTGGTATTAGTGAAAAGGATCACGATGATATTTATAGTTTGGCGCAGTTTCTTCTATATAAAAGTGTGAAGAATTATGACAAAAATAATGCAAACGGAGCTTCGTTTAAGACGTTTCTTTACAATATTCTTAGTCGAAGAATTTATGCTACTTATATCAGAGATAAGAACCGTCAGTGCCGAAGTAACACGAGAATCGGAAAGAATGGAGAAGTGATATTCATTCCAGATGTTTCACTTGATGCAGCTACAGAAGAAACACAAGATATTAAAGAAAAAATTGCATCAGATTATAACGTAGAGGATGCGAGTGAATTTGATTTTACGGTTGATGAGAATGTTGAGAATTTTATGTCGTCATTAAGTAATATTCAAAGAAAAATACTTGAAATGAAAATGAAAGAAATCCCAACTGATAAGATTAGGTCAGAATTAGGGATTTCAGCAGCTAGGTATGCAAAAGAAATGGAATCTATCAAACTTAATGAAGGACTGTTAGTGTTTACGAAGAATAGAAAAGAATTTATCGAGGAGGATATGCATATGGAAGAAAGAGTAATGGGAATTAGCGAGTCTGAAGGATATAGAATGGATAAGTATTCTATGTTTTCTTTACTTGATATGAAGAAAACAGGTGATATTAACTGTAAGTATATCTTACAGAGAAAGCCTTTTCAGTGGAGTAACGAGGAGAGAAACAGATATATTTGCAGAATTCTTTCTAATCTTCCAATTCCAGAGATTATTCTTTGTGAACAAAATGTAAAAGGCATGACGATTTCTCATTTGATTGATGGATTACAACGTTTGTCATATGCTGAAGCATTTAAAGAGAATCATTTCAAGGTTGGAGAGACAGGAGCTGAGAGGCATTTAATTCAGTATAGAGAGTACATTCATGATGAGAACGGAAATAGAGTTCTTGATGAAGATGGTATCCCAGAATTTGAATTAAAGGTGTGTGATATTGTTGGAAAATCATATAAGGATTTGCCTGATGAATTGAAAAAGAGATTTAACAATTTCAATATCAATGTTACAAAATTTTTTAACTGTACAAATGAACAGATTGCCGACCATATTCGAGATTACAACAATCACTCAGCTATGAATAATGAACAGTCTGGAATTGTATCAATCTCAACCGATACTGCAAGAAAGATCAAGACAATCACTGAGAAGTGTGGATTTTTAAAGAATTGTGGTAAATACACCACTACAAACAGGATCAAAGGTAAACTTGATAGAATGGTTGCAGAGATGATTATGTTGCTTTTCCATCCGAATGATTGGAAATCTAATGTAAAAGCTACATATAAATATCTTGACGAAAATGCAAAGCAAGAAGAATTCGATACATTATCTTCTGAATTGGATATGCTTGAATCAGTGATTGAGAATGCTGGCGATGATATCAATGCAATGTTCACTACTACATATACTCCAATGTGGGTTGCAGTATTTCATAATTTCCTTACAAGCGGTAAAGATTTACATAATTTTGTTGATTTCTTAAATGCATATAATAGTGAACTTAAAGATACAGAAGTTAATGGTGTTTCAATGGCGGATTTTAAGGATCAGCAGTCGAAGAAAAAGGCAACTATTACAGGTAAGGTTGATTTGCTTATTCAGCTTATGAATGACTATTTACATATTAATACAACCGAAACAGAGAATGATAATACTGAACTTTCAGATGATACAATTCTTAATTTTGTGAAAGAAAATTATAAACCAGATGCAAATGAAGATGATATTAGTTTTTATTCTGATTTAGTTGATGATTGTGTAAAAATTGATGAACCTGTATATAAAGAATGCCATGCAGCATTAATTACTCTTATGGCATATGCTTGTTCACAAGACAAAGATCAAGATTTTGAAAAATGGATTGATAATTACAAAACTAAGTCTGATTTTAGCCCATCGCAAAAGACCAATTTTACATATATGAAGAGAAGTTTTGATAATTATCTAAATGTATAACAGAGAATAATTAAGTAAGAAACAGAAATTAGAAATCATCTTAGGACAATCCTCCGATTACATATGTCACTTCTGACAATTCTTAAATGTTATTTTTGAAAGTATAATTTCTGTTTATATATAAAGCGGATTAGTGTAATGGTTTAGCAAGCAGAGCTTTGACCTCTGAGGTAAGAGTTCGATTCTCTTATCCGCTGTTATGGATCATTAGCTCAGTGGTTAGAGCAGTCGGCTCATAACCGAAAGGTCATAGGTTCGAGTCCTATATGATCCATTATAAATTAAAGAAAGGAGAAATAATATGTCATATTGGACTTATAACTTCTAAATTAAGAAAATTCATTATTGATGGAGATATTGGAAGTGAAGTAGATAAACTTGCCAAAATTTTTAGACCTGATTTAGAAGAAGATGAGATTATCACAAAAGAGCGTTGGATTTTACTTGATGCTGTTGATAGTGGTTATTCAATTGACAACGTAATTGAGTTAAAAGAATTATTTGACCTTATTTTGTATGATTCGCATAAATTAGGATATGAAGTATATATCGTGGTTTCTGCGAATGAGTATGAACTAGCTGCTGATATGAATTGTTTAGATGTTGCCGAAGGTTAATATGTAACATTTGATGAATATGATAATTTTAAAAAGTTCATTCTCAAGAGCAGAGAAAAGAAAAATAAGAGATATAAAGAAAAAGAATAGGAGATGTAGATATGGCAAAATTAGAAGGATTTACAAAAGTAGCAGTCGTTAAATATGGAATGTGTCTAACTCCGTATTATTTTGCAATTTATGATGATGGCAATGACTATCAGATTGGAGATATGGTTTTGTTTAGCGATTCATCTAACCCTAATAAAATTAATGAAATTATTTCTGTAGAAGAATTTGCAAATAGAACAGGTAGAAATATTACAGCAGAGGTTATTGGAAAAGTAGACATTTCTGCTTATGAAAAGCGTGTTGAGCAGCGTAAGAAAAAAGAACAATTAAAGAAAGAGCTTCAGAAGGAACTCGATGAGAGTATTGCACAAGTAAGAATGAAACTTATGCGGAGATGTTGAAACAGTATAAAAGTTTGTAGGAGTTGAAATTATGAATCTTGAAGAAGAAAATATAAAATTAAAAATGGCATTGTTAAATATGATTGAACAGTTTTATGAATGGAAAATCACCATAGAAGAAGCAAGAAAATATAATATCAAATGCAATCCAGAAAACGATTATGTTAATTGTTATTTTCATTTATTTGAATCTGCTGGTGAAAAGGCATGGCAATTACTTGGGTTAAAAAATCCAATTGTAACTGTAGAAGATTTGTGGAAATTAGAAAAAGAATTAAGAAATAAATATAAGAATTGTAAAGTATGAAAACTAAAATAATAGTTAATCATATATAAAATGTAGCTAAAAAGATACAATCATACTAATTTTAAGGAGAAGATATGAAGTTTAAAGGAATTGAGTTGAAGAACAATACAGAGGCAGAATTATTTATAGCTATTGAAATTGTTAATATTAATAACGAAGAAGAATTAAAAAAATATGGCAAAAAATTAATGAAAAACATATATGATATTCTGAATTATGATAATTGTTATCCTTATATAGAATTTTTAGATTATAATCTTCCGAATGTTCGCTGTGAGGAAATTACATTCGATAAAAAAGGTGTCGAACTTTTAACAACTATCTATAATGATATTATAGAAGCGAATTTGCAAAATATAAATGTTATGATTGGTGTTCATATTGATGATGGTGAATGGTTTAAAAGAGAAGATGGTTCTGAATATAATGAAGATGTTGTTACTTTGGAAGAGTTTTTAAATAATATTGAATATTAAAAATAGCAATCTAATCTTTCTTTTGGTTATAGAAACAATAAGAAAGGATAAAAATGATGAAAAGAGAATTAGAAGAACTGAATAATAAATATAAAGAAGCATGTATGGAAGATACTAGAAGAGAACTGGTTTTAAAGCTAGAGCGATTTATTGACAACGATACCATTCCAGTAATTGGCGATGAGTATATTATGTACTGGAGATAAAACAAGAAATGTGGTTTTCAAGTGAAGTGAAGTTTGGAGGTGAAATCGTGAAGAAAGTGTCAGGATATATTAGTGTTAGAGCATTAGGAACTTATAATTATGAATTTTATGTTGATGATGATGCAACGGATGAAGAAATCGAACAGAAAGTAGCAGAGTATGAACAGCTTAGTCATTGGCACGATGTAGAAGAAGGATATGAGACTTATACTGAAACGAGATATAGAAAAAGATGAATGTTTTGCTTCAAGTGAAAGGAGATAACAATGTATAGAGTCGAATGGTTAGATTTTGACGGAGAAACTAAGACAGCTAGAGGATTTAAAACAAGTGAAGAAGCACATGAATGGATTAGAACACATCATTTCGATGATTCTGAGTTTCCTATGGTGTTTTATGATGGAAAGTAAAAACGAGAAAAGAAATTTCTCTTTCAAATGGAGGTAAAATGTAATGAAAACAGGAGATACTATAGAACTTATAGAAGATACAAGCTTTTATAAAAAAGGTAGAAAAGCTCATTTTATAAAAAAATCCGATAGAAACCATAATAATATAGAAATTGTATGGTTTGGAGAAGAACATGCATACAAGGAATTTGGAGATGTAGACGAGTATCCAATTAAGTTGTTTAAAAAGGTTGATGCAGAGTAATTATTAATGTAGGAAGAAAATTCGGATTCAAATGGAGGTAAATGGTGTATAAAGAATTAAAACAAAACGAAAACTTTAATGATACATATTCATCATGGATCATTGCTTATTGTTTAGATACTAATTCGTTTTTTATTACAAATCAGAGACATTTCTTTTGGGAATATGACACAGAGTTTTTACGAGAAAGAGATGCTATTGATTATTTTAGAAACCATATAGACGAATTTGCACGAATTAGAAAAGATATTCTTGCGAATTCAGGAGGCTGGAAGTCAAATAGTGATATTTTTTTAGAAAATACACAAGAACGATTTCCAATATAACAGGAAGAAATTTTCATTTCTTTGGATTGTGAGGTGAAAATATGCAAATAAATATTAGTTATACATTATATACAGACGGTGATTACAGTTTAAGGAATGCCGAAGATTTTGGCTGTACTAATAGAGACGTAGTAGTTGATGATTTTGAATATTATGATTATGTTGGTTCTATGGAATTTAAATATGAAGAGGAGTGGCGTTGTAAAAGCGAAGCAAAAGATTTTCTTTGGAGATTTTTATGTGATGGAATTCATATATCTTATACACATCCTTGGCTACTTAAAGACTTTTATGACATTATGGAATCTTTAGAGAATATTATTAATGAATATCAAGAGGGAATATCTGTAGCCCAAAGGCATATAACAGGCAATTATGAAGGAACAGAAATTAAAATAGAAATATCGAAGTAAAAATTCTTTGGATTATGAGGTGAAATAAGACATGGATAACAATAAAGACTTTGATGAGCTTTTATATTTATTGGATAAATATAAAGATAAAATCACAATAAAAGTTAACCATTATATTCAAGGAAATATTGATGGTGGAATTATAGGACATAGGAGTGATTACCCAGATTATGAAGACATAGAAGAAGTCGGCAAAGATAAAGATGGGAATATTGAATTATCAATTTGCGTAATAGATTAAATCCGAATAAAGTTCGATTTCATAGGAAAAGAGGTTAAGGAATGGAAAATATAAGAAGATGGTTTGAGAACGACCAGATGAATAATGGTCAGAATTACGAGATTGACGAATACGAAGGTCATTTAGAAGCAAGAACAGATACAGTTATTTTTATGGTAGTAGAGCCTCATAGTGGAACTAAAAATAGATGGATGCTTAGAGTTTCAACAAGAAGTGCTTTTGATAGATGGGCTAATTCTACAGCTATTGAGGAGTTCTTTGATAGTGACATCGAATTATGTAATTATTTACATGAACATCAGTTGGATATTTATAAAGATTTGGTTGAATATTTGTCAAGTGAATATGATGAAGTGACAGAAGAATATTAAGCAGAATAAATATATAACTTTGAAAGGAATATACGAATATTATGGAACAGATTCAGGAAAATGAACAGTGGAAATTAAATGGCAACTGTGAAAAATGTAGAAGAAGTAATTATTGTTCAACGCCATGTACTCGTCATAAAAGGAGAATAAGAGCAGAATTTAAAGGTCTTGTTGCAGATACAATGAATAAAATGACAGGTGGAGTGATGAGAGAAATTATTGACAAAACGGTAAATGGAATTTGGTAAATTAGTAAGAAGATTTATATGAAAGCAGCTATTAATAAAATTTTAGAGAATAAAAACAATATCGGTTTGGATTTTGTTGTACATATTAGAAACGAAAAAGAATTAAGCGATTTAATTGATATACTTATGAAACATAATTTTTGCGTTCAATTATCCTTTGAATTCAGCCCTGAACAGATAGATTTATGGATAAAAGATATTGCAAAAGAAGATGGATACGATTTATGTTTTAGAATTAGAAATCGAGAAAATAATAAATGTGTTGCATACAATCCTTCTGTAGAACATTGGAGATTGTTTTGCAATGATATTTTAGAAATGAATAATGGAGAACTGGAATTTAATGAGGGAAAATATTCTCTTCAAGATGCAAGAATTGAAGCAAATAAATTATATAAGGATATGAAAGATGACAGTGCTACACTGGATTTATTTGAATTAGACACAAATGCAAGTGATGAAGATATTATTGATAAAATTGTATCATTAGTTGGATTCTCAAAAGAAGAATTATTTTAACAAGAAAACTTCGTTTCATTGTAAAAAATTTCTGAGCGATTCAGCTCAATAAAATTCCCAAATTAAAAAGAGAATATAGATATGTAACCAATTAACATTCATATATAAAAATTATAGAAAAGGAGAGTAAAACAGATGAATGGATTGAGTAGTAAAGAAGTTCTCAAAAGTAGAGAGCTTCATGGAAGTAATAAGCTTCCTGAACCAAAGTTGGACAAGTGGTATGACTTCGCAAAAGAGGCATTAAGTGAGAAAATCACAATGATTCTTATTGCAATTGCAGTATTGCAGTTATTCCTTGGAGTCATGGGAGTAATGGATTTATCAGATCCAATTATGATTCTTGTTGTATTAGCAATTGTAACATGTATTGCTGTTAAGACTGGACTTGGTGTTCAAAAATCAGCAGCAGAGTTGAGAGCCAAAACATCAGTCAGGTATTGTGACGTAATTCGTGATGGCAAAGTTCAAACAATTAACAAGGATGAATTGGTAGTTGGTGATCTCGTTTGCGTAGGAATGGGACAAGAGATTTTTGCAGATGGATATCTCATTGAAGGTAAGATTTCTGTAAACAATGCAGCTATTAATGGAGAAACAAAAGAGTGCAAGAAAACACCAATTGAAGGATATGTTCATAAGAAAACTACTTCAACAGATGCTTATACGAATCAGAATTGTTTATTTGCTGGTACAACAGTAATGTCAGGCGAAGGAAAAATGATTGTTACTGATGTAGGTGTGAATACAGTAAATGGCGATACACTTGTTAAAATGCAAACACTTGAAGCACCAAAGACAGCACTTGATATTGCACTTGATAATCTGAGCGACTTCATTTCTAAGTGGGGAACAATCGCAGCCGTTATTACATTTGCGGTGCTTACAATTTCAGGAATTGTACAGGTTGGATTTGGAGAATATTTTAGCGGTGGCGTTCTGAATATTATTCAGAAAATCGCACAGAACTTCTCAGTAGCATTAACAATTATTGTAGCTGCTGTTCCCGAAGGATTACCTCTTATTGTAAAACTTGTAACAAAACAGAATGTAAAGACAATGGAGAAATTCAATATTCTTGCTAAGAATCCTGGTAAAATTCCAGAGTTAGCATATGTTGATATCATCTGTACTGATAAGACAGGTACTCTTACGACAGGTATTATGACTCCAAAGAAGATTATTGATGGCTTTGGTAATGATGTAAATAAGGATTCAGTTCTTTGGAATAATATCAGGGCAAACATTTCTTTAAATAATAGTGCAACATTTGATTCAGAAAACAATATTACAGGTGGTAATTCAATTGATAGAGCAGTTCTTAGCCTTGTAAATCCTGAAACATATGCTGACATTCAGAAAAAATATCCAGTTAAGTTAAAGCAAGTATTTAATAGTAGTAATAAGTATTCAGCTTTTACGACAAAGGACGGAATTACATACTATAAGGGCGCACCTGAGAAACTGATTGAGCATTGCACAAAAGTAATGGACTCAAGTGGTGAAATTATAGAGAATAACGACAATGACACATTAAGTAATGCAATTACAGCAATGACAAGTAATGCGATGAGATGCATTGCGGTTACAATGGCAGATGGTGATTTAGTAGAGAATGAAATACCAAATGACATGACATTCCTTGGAATTATCGGTGTTGTAGATCCTGTAAGAGATGAAGTACCGAGTGCAGTAAAAACAGCACATAAGGCTGGTATTCAAGTTATTGAAATTACAGGCGATTGTATTGAGACAGCAGTTGCAGTTGCTACAGAGTGTGGAATTTACAAAGATGGAGATTTAGCACTTACAAATGATGAATTTGAAGCAATGTCAGATGATGAAGTAAAGAGTATAATTCCTCGATTGAGAGTTATTTCAAGATGCTCACCAAACACAAAACTCAGACTTGTCACATTAGCACAGGAGATTGGAAAATCAGTTGCAATGACAGGTGATGGAGTAAATGATAGTCCTGCTTTAAAGAGAGCCGATGTTGGTTTTGGTATGCAAGGTGGTTCAGATGTTGCAAAAGAAGCATCAGATATTGTATTAACAGATGATAATTTTGCAAGCGTTGTAAAGGCAGTAGAACTTGGAAGAACATTTATGCACAATATTATGATGTTCCTTGAATTTCAGTTACCTATCAATATTTCACTTCTGATTCTCAGTGTTATCTATCCAATGATTGCAACAGGTGCATTACTTGCATCGGTTCAGATTCTTATTGTAAATATCATTATGGATTCCCTTAATTCACTATCATTCGGTGGCGAACCTCCAAAGGATGAATATATGACAGAGAAACCTATCAAGAAAGGTTCTGGCTTATTCATTAGAGGGGCAAAGAAACGTATTGCAATAAGTACAGTAGCGTTTATTGCACTCTATGGAATTATTACATTTAGCCCAATTGCTAATATGTTTGCGACTGAGACAGAAGCTATGACAGCTAGATTCGCATTGTTATGCTTTATGGCAGTATTTAATGGATTTAATATTCGTACAGAGCATATTAATTTATTCAATGGTATTGGAAAGAACAAGTTATTTTCAGCCATTGCAATCGGAATTTTTGCAATGACGTTTGTTCTTTGCAACTTTGCGGAGAATCTTATTAAGGTCACAGCTTTAGATTTCAAACATTGGGTAGTAGTTGTAATTTTAGCGTTTATGGTTATTCCAATTGATCTTATTAGAAAGATTATTGAGAAGAAAAGAGAGAATAAGTAATTGAGGAGATGAGAACATGATAAGGAGAGATAAAAGTTATAAAAAAGTAGAGAGTATTACTCTTATATGTTTTTCAATTAGTGTTGTTGTAGCATGTATTACACGCTTTATTCCATTTATTTTTCTAACGTTACTCACATTTCCAATTTCTTTTAAGTTATTAAAAGGGAAGGTTGACAGCCTTCCCCAGAATAAGGAGGACAAATAATATGTCAATTAGTTTAGTTAAAGGTCAGAAGATTGACCTTACAAAAGGCAATGCAGGTTTAAACAAAGTCGTATTTGGTCTTGGATGGGATACAAATAGATACGATGGTAATGCAGATTTCGATTTGGATGTATCAGCATTTTTTACTGATGATTCAGGAAAGGTAACAGGCGAACAGGATTTTGTATTTTATGGTCAGCCACAGCATCCAAGCGGAGCATTGATTTATTCTGGTGATAATAGAACAGGTGTAGGTGATGGCGATGACGAGACAATGATTGTTGAGTTAAATAAGATTCCATCTAATATTACAAAGATTAGCTTCTTAGCGACAATTTATGATGCAGAAAATCGTTTACAGAATTTCGGAATGGTTGATAATTCGTACATTAGAGCATACAACGCTGATACAAATGAGGAACTTTTCAAATATGAACTTAATGAGGATTTCTCATTAGAGACAGGTGTTATTGCAGGTGAGTTGTATCGTAAGAATGGTGAATGGAAGTTTAATGCAGTTGGTTCAGGTTACAATGGTGGTTTGGCTGCTATTGGTAGAAATTTTGGTCTGGATTTATAAAATGGAAGGAGAATATATATGTCAGTAAATTTAGTAAAAGGACAGAAAATTAATTTATCTAAGGAAGTAGCAGGTGGTCTTACAAAGATTATGGTAGGACTTGGCTGGGATGCTGCTAAGAAAGGATTTTTTGGTTCTAAACCAAATATTGATTGTGATGCATCGGCAATTATTTTAGGAAAAGATGATAAGTATCGTACATGTGTTTATTATGGTGACAGATCGGCAGAAGACAGATGTGTATATCATCATGGTGACAACCTCACAGGAGATGGAGACGGTGATGATGAGCAGATTACAGTTGATCTTGCGAATATCACAAATAAGGTTGAGAAGATTGTATTTGTAGTAAATATCTATGATTGTATTTCAAGAAAGCAGGATTTTGGACTTATCAAGAATGCATACATTAGACTTGTCGATGAGTCAACTGGTAAGGAAATTTGTAAATACAATCTTTCAGATGATTATGCTGGCAAGACAGCAATGGTATTTGCAGAGGTTTATAAGAAGGACGGAGAGTGGAAATTTAACGCTATCGGTCAGGGAACAAATGATTCAAGTGTTAGCGAATTAATAAGAAGATACAAGTAGGAGGATTTAATTATGTCAGTTTCATTAAGTAAAGGACAGAGAGTAGATTTAACAAAGGGTAGACCGTCATTAAAAAATATTCTTGTTGGACTTGGATGGGATATTAATCATTATGACGGAGAAGCAGATTTTGATCTCGATGCCTCTGTGTTTATGACAAAAGAGAATGGCAAGGTTGGCAAGGATGAGGATTTCATTTTCTATGGTAATCTTGAACATAGTTCAAAGAGTGTAAAGCATATGGGAGACAACCGTACAGGTGAGGGAGATGGAGATGATGAGGTTATTAAGATTAAACTTGATAAAATCCCATCAGACTATGAGACTCTTGCTGTGACGGTCACAATTTATGATGCTGAGAGTAGACTTCAGAACTTCGGTATGGTTGGGAATGCATATGTGCGTGTAGTAGACGAAGAGACAGGCGAGGAACTTATTCGTTTTGATTTAAGTGAAGACTTCTCTACCGAGACTGCGTTAGTCGTAGCTGAAATTTATAAACATAATGGCGAATGGAAGTTTAAGGCTGTAGGAAGTGGCTATAACGGTGGATTAAAGGCATTATGTAATCAGTATGGAATTGATGCAGAGTAGGAGGGTTGTATGACAAATTTTATGTTTATTATAATTGTGGCGATTGTATTAATTGCACTGATTCTTTTCTTTACTCCTTTTGGTAAACAGCTTCGAGTAAAGTTTAAAGGAAGAACGGATGAAGTAATGCGCCAGGATGCACAGACACCAGAAGGTGCTAGAGATTATTACAACGCAGCCATTAGAGAAAAGGAAGATTTTTATAACAAGGCATCTGCTACATATGCTGAAATTTCAGGAAAGCGTGATACAGCAGAAAAAGACTTATATCAAGCAAATAAGGATATTATGCGTGTTACACAGCAGATTAATGCTTGTCTTGATGAAAATAAAGAAAATGAAGCAATGCAGTATGCAATGAAGAAGTCTACTTTGGAGAATAAGATTAATGTACTAAAAGATACAATTGAAGAGATGAAAGAAGCACAGGCTCACCAGAAAGACATTCGTGATCAGGCAGCCGAAGAATTGCAGAAACTTAAAGAGGAAAAGGAACAGGTTCTTTTTCAGATGGAAGCTGATAGCCAGATTATCGAACTTCATCAGAGTATGGATAGTCTTAATACGAATAATGAGAGCGATAGAATGCTTGAAAGAGTTCGTGAAGGAGCAAGAAAGACAAGAGAACGTGCAGAAGGAAGTAGAATTGCATATGATTCTAGCGCACAGGCTAATGAGAGAAGACTTGCTAATTCTGAAAGAGAGCGCAATGCTCGTCAGATCCTTGATGATATGAAGAGACAGAGAGGTAATAAGTAATGATTGTATTAAACATTGGAGTTTTCGTAATCTGTCTCGGTGTATGCTTTGGAGCAGGTTTTATTGTAGGAAAACGTAAGAAGAATAAATAATTCAAGAGTTGGTAGGTGTCATAGCCTACTAATTCTATCAATACACCATATATAGTGATTATAAAATACAATATATACTATATATGGTGTATAAATTACATTAGAAAGAAACGCACATTTCTTCGGAATTTTTTGGAGGTTAAGACAATGACAATTGAGCAAATTAAGGACAAATTAAAATCAAAAGAGTATGACTTCCTGAGAACAGATAAGAATTTGGGTGACAATATCATTATCTTAACTCTTGGTGGAAGTCATGCATATGGAACTAATAATGAGGGTAGCGACTTAGATATTCGTGGTTGTGCTTTAAATAGCAAGATGCAAATTCTTACAAACGAGAATTTTGAGCAGTTTGTAAATAATGAAACAGACACAACTATTTATGCATTTAATAAGTTAGTTGCTTTATTAAGCAATACAAACCCTAACACAATTGAGATGCTTGGAAATAAGCCAGAACATTATTTCTATGTATCTCCTATTGGTCAGGAACTTATTGACAATGCACATTTATTCTTATCAAAAAGAGCTTGTCATTCATTTGGTGGATATGCGAATCAGCAGCTCTATAGATTGAATCAGAAAGCAGCACATCAGATGTCTCAGTCAGAATTGGAGAAACACATTTTAAAGACGCTTGAATTTATGCAGACAGATTTTACAAAGAAATACACACCATATTCAGATGATTCAATGAAGTTATATATTGATAAGGCTGTACAGGAAGGATATGACACAGAGATTTTTATGGACGTAAACCTTACTCATTATCCATTGAGAGATTATTGCTCTATGTGGAATGAACTTCAGAACACAGTTCGTCAGTATGGCAAGATTGGTAAAAGAAATGAGAAAGCAATTGAGCATGGTAAGATTGCAAAACATTCAATGCATCTCATTCGACTTTATATGATGTGCTTAGATATTCTTGAAAAAGAGAGAATAATCACATATAGAGACGATGAACATGATTTGCTTATGGATATTCGTAATGGTAAATATCTCGACAGCAACGATCAGCCAATTCCTGAGTTCTTTGAAATGGTAAATGACTATGAGAAGAGATTGGATTATGCAAAGAAAAATACTAATCTTCCTGACAATCCAGACTACAAGAAAATCAATGAGTTTGTTGCAAGTGTAAACGAAAGGGTGGTTAAGGGTGAAATCTAAATTAAAAATTAAAATCCCATCTGGGGCAAATGAGATTATTCATACACTCCAAGATAAAGGATACGAAGCATATTTAGTTGGTGGCTGTGTTCGTGATAGCATTCTGAAAAGAACAATTCACGATTATGATATTACAACTTCTGCCACACCAAATAAAATGATGGAAGTATTCAAGAACAAGAGAATTATTGAAACTGGTTTGCAACATGGAACAATAACAATTGTCATTGATGGCGAGCCATACGAGGTAACGACTTACAGAATTGATGGTAATTATTCTGACAATCGTAGACCAGACAAAGTGACTTTTACAAAAAGTCTTAAAGAGGATTTAAAGCGTAGAGATTTTACAATTAATGCTATGGCATACAATGATGAAGTTGGTCTTGTAGATCCGTTTAATGGCATGGAAGATATAAGGTATCACAAAATTCAGTGTGTTGGTAAACCAGAAGATAGATTCGATGAAGATGCTTTGAGAATTTTACGTGCTATCAGATTTGCTTCTCAGTTAAATTTTGTCCTTGAACCAAATACAGATTATGTTTTGCATAAGATGTATCAGAATTTGGAGAATATATCAGTCGAAAGAATAAATAGTGAATTCTGTAAAATCGCTGCATCAAGTGATTTTAGTGTACAGATGGTTTTATATAGCGATGTATTATCATTGTTTATTCCTGAAATAAAAGATATGTTTGATTTTCCACAGAATAATCCATATCACATCTATGATGTATGGAAACATACAATTCACGTTGTAGAAGCATATTCTTGTGATTGTGAAGAAGGCTTAAATCCCATAGATTTAATTACAGCGTTAGCAGTGTTCTTCCACGACATAGGAAAGCCACATTGTTATCAGGACGGAGAAGATGGTATCAGACATTTTAAAGGACATGGAAGAGTCAGTGCTGATATGACAGATGAGATAATGAAAAGACTTCGTTTTGATAATGATACAAGAGAAAAAGTAGTGCAGCTTGTTTATTATCATGATGCAACTTTTGAAGTGGGTGAAAAGTATATCAAGAGATGGCTCAATAAGATCGGAGAAGAACAATTTAGAAGACTATTGAATGTTCGTAGAGCAGATATTAAAGCACAAGCTTATACAGAACAAGAGAGTAGGCTTCAGAAAATTGACAATATCGAATATATCTTAGAGGAAGTTTTACAGAAAGATGAATGTTTCTCATTGAAAGGTTTAGCTGTTAATGGCAAGGATCTGATTGAGATTGGATATAAACCAGGAAAAGAAATAGGGAATACACTGAATTGTCTTTTGCAGTTGGTAATTGAAGGTGTATATCAAAACGAAAAAAGTGAGTTACTTAAATATGTTAAGACAACAAAAGAATGGATGAAGTTAGGAGAAAAATATAATGGTTAGATTATTTAGTCAGAGTATCAAATTAAAAGTTGTTGAAGAACTCTTCAAAAAGTAGAATGGAGAGTAAACTATGTACGAAAAATTAAGAGAATATATAGAAGAGTCAAATAATATTGTATTCTTTGGTGGAGCAGGTGTATCTACTGAAAGTGGTATTCCTGACTTCCGATCTAAGAATGGATTGTATAATCAGCATGACATTCAATTTGAAAAATATAACCCAGAATATCTTCTAAGTAGAGAATGTTTATATAACAATCCAAAAGTATTTTATGAATTCTATCGTCAGAAGATGGATACAAGGAACATTGAGCCAAACATTACTCATAAGGTACTTGCTAAAATGGAAAAGATGGGTAAGCTGAAGGCTATTGTTACACAGAATATTGATGGACTTCATCAGAAAGCTGGTAGTAAGAATGTCTTTGAGATTCATGGCACTACCCAGAAGAATTATTGTAGCAAGTGCAAGATGGAATATCATTCGGATTTCTTATTTAACACTAAAGAGACAATTCCAAAATGTGAATGTGGAGGTCTGATCAGACCTGATGTAACTTTATATGGAGAAAATCTTCCTAATGATGCGGTAAATGGGGCAATCAGAGCTATTCGAGATGCTGAAATGTTGATTATTGGTGGCACTTCATTAAAAGTTTATCCAGCAGCGAATTATATTTCGTATTTCAGTGGTAGGCATTTGGTTATTATCAATAGGGAAAAAATCCAAGTGTTAATGAATGAAGACACGGATCTGATAATTGTTGATTCGTTAGGTAATGTATTTAGTGAGATTGATAAATGGATGTGAGGTGAGATAAATGGCAAAATGGGGAACTAAAAATCCACCACAGAAAAAAGGAAGATATTTAGTAACAATAGAAACATCTTTTGGGAGACAGGTAAGACAAGCTGATAGATGTGAATATCCAAAGGGAAATTGGACATGGAATGTTTTACCAAGTGGTAGCACCGTAGATGTGATTGCTTGGCAGAAATGTCCTGAACCATATAGAGAATAAGTGAGGTGAAAGAGTGAAATTAACAATTGATATTCCAAGAGAATATGAACGAGATTTTATCGCTGATAAGTTTAAAGATTTCTTTTCAAGAGTAATTACAGATATGGATTATAGCGGTCTGTGTGGTAATTATGAAAAGGAAATCGCAGAAATGTTTATAAAAGCATTTGATGAAGCTATTGTTGGTGAAGTTAATCCAAATGCAAATGTTATTCCAGTAGCAAATATATCTTTTAACACAGAAGATATACAGAACATGATCCAAGATGAATTCAAGAAGTTTAAAGTAGAGAATAATCTAATATAGAAGTAATTCTATTCACGGCTGATCAGCCCAAAATTTCCAAAAAAGAGGTGAAAATTATGTTATCACAGGAAAATATTAACAAACTGTGTATGACTGGATTATATAGACATGAACCAGATGTTAAATATCGGGGTTCTATATACGAAGATCAGTTATTCCATTGCTGCAATTGGGTATTCGAGGTTAAATATAACGAATACAAAGACAGATATCAAATGGTCGATAACTATTGGAGCGATGGTAGTGGTCTTAGGATTGAACTTACAGATGATAACATTAATGAGTTTGAATTGATATTTGATAAAGAAGAAGTCACTACGAATTACGGCGACAATATTTGGGATTATGATGAAACGGATAGATTCTATGTTGCTATAGGAAGTGGTGGTACTCAATTTGGTAGAAAGTGGTTTGTCAAAAAGGATGCTAAAAAGAATAAAGACAAAGTAATAAGTAGATTGAGTGATGAAATCAAATCATTAGAGACAGAACTTCTTCGCAAGAAACAGACTTTGGAAGAAGTAATTCATGGAGATAGAAATTTAAAATATCTTTAATAACAGATCAGTATAGAAAATTTTCTTAACTTGGACATTCGTTCAAGTATTTCCAAAACAAAAATAAGTAATGAAATATTTTTTTCATTCGATTAGGCAGACGTGCCTATTTCCGAGTGATTTTACAACAAAATAATATTAAAATGAAAGGATTTAACAGTAAATTCTAGGATAAATGATTGCGCAATCTCTGTAGATTAAAGGATTTTGACAGAGAATAAAGAAAAAAATAATTATTGTGAGAAGAACTGGAAGTTAGTGAACTTCTGTGAGTTTGATAAATATGCAACAAGTTCTTATTGTGCTATTCACAATGAGAACGAAAGTAAAAATCTTGGTGATATTACTAAGGTTGATGAAACAAAACTTGAACCATTTAACATGATTTGCGGAGGATCGCCCTGTCAGGATTTTTCGGTCGCTGGTAAACAGAAAGGTTCTGTATGGACTTGTAAAGATTGTGGACATGAGTATAATCCACTGACAGTTCATTGGTCAGAAAGAGATAAGTGCCCATGCTGCGGAAGTAACAACATTGAGAAGACTCGTTCATCTCTTTTGGTAGAGTATTTGAGAGTTATCAGAGCAAACAAACCGAATTTCGGTATGTACGAGAATGTAAAGAACATTGTAGGAAAGCAGTTTAAAGATACATTCAAGATGTTTACAGATGAGTTGGATGAGTATGGATACAATGTGTACTGGAAAGTCCTTAATGCAAAAGATTATGGTATTCCTCAGAATAGAGAGCGTGTGTATCTGATTTTTATTAAGAAAGAATTGGACAATGGAAAGTTTACATATCCTGAACCATTTGATAATGGAATGAGATTAAAAGATGTTCTTGAAGAGAATGTTGATGAGAAATTTTATATCTCAGAAGATAAGGTTCAGAGATTTTTAACAAATCTCAACAACGAAGACGCTTTATTATACGATGCTTGTCAGGTTAAAAGAGAAGGAAAATCAAGAGAATATAATGATTTCTGTCCTACTTTAACAGCAAGAGATTATAAAGATCCACGTCTTGTAAATGATAATGTAGTGAAACAGGTCGGCAATATTTCCAAATGTGAAGGAAATTGGAATAATCCACAAGTAGGAAGAATCTACAGTACAGATGGTTGTAGTCCAACATTAAATACTTGTGGAGGTGGTAGTCATGAACCAAAGATTGTTCAGCTAGGAAATGTAAATCCATCTGGAAAAGGTATGAATGGTAATGTGTTTGACGAGAATGGATTAGCACCGACTCTTACAACAAATAAGGGTGAGGGTAATAAGATTGCAATTCGCCAGGCAACTAAGAAAGGATATATCGAATGTGAACTGGGTGGCGTAGCTGATTTATCATATCCAGAGTCTAAAACAAGAAGAGGTAGAGTTCAGGAAAATGGTCAGATTTGTCCAACAATTACTGCAACTGAGACAGGGGTTTGTAGAATTGAATCACCTATTAGAATCAGAAAATTGACTCCGAAGGAGTGTTTTAGACTTATGGGGTTCTCAGATGAGAATTTTGAAGCTGCTGAGAAGATGGTAAGCAACAGTCAGTTGTACAAGCAAGCAGGGAATTCCATTGTAGTAGATGTTTTATATTACATATTGGTTGAATTGTATAAGGCTATGCCATATCTTTTTGATGATTTGAGATTAAGTAGTTTTTTCTCTGGGATTGGCGCATTTGAGATAGCATTAAACAGATTATATGAAGGAATCAACTCTGGAAATTTTACAAACCCACAAGCAGATTAAGTTCTGCTTGTGGTGATAAACCTCAGTTAGTTGGTGGTATCGGTGAAATAAATTTTGGAAAGCAATTTCGTCAGGGTAATAGGGTATATGATTCAGACCATGTAGCAATGTGTTTATTAGCACAGCCTGTAGGTAATGCTGGTGGATTTAGTTATTTATATGTGGTTAGAAAATAAAATGGAGAATAATACAATAAGTAGTTGAAAATAAAATAGCATATACAATATATGGTATTAAATAATTGCAACAAATACTATATATTGTATAAAAATCAAGACCGAAAGAAAGCGGAATTTCTTGTTGGTTTTCAGAGAATAAATACATATAAAAATAAAGAAAAGAGGATTAAATATATGAGTAAAGCTGTTTTAGTGATGGATATGCCAAGTAGCTGTGATAAATGTCCATTTTGTTTTGATAGTTATGGACAATGTGAACTTTGTGCTGCAACAGGACACTTAGATAAATGTGGGGATATGATTTATGAAGAAGTAATAAAAATTGATAATAAGTCAAATTGGTGTCCATTAAAAGAATTGCCAGAAGAGACACACAATAATGAATATATGGACGAATATTGCGATGGCTATGATGATGGTTGGAACTCATTAAGAAAGAAAATTTTAGGCGAAGATGAGGAGAATAAGTAAATGGCATATATAAAAGAATATTGGCAGAATAAAGAACAGAGAGCAGAAACTGCTCGCAAACATACAAAAGAGATGCAGAATAAATATGGTCGTTGTATTCAAACTTCAATTTTGGGTACAAAAATTTATGATACAAATTCATTTAATAGGGATTTTGAAGAGGGTATCGAAGATAAAGATACCAAGATTATTGTAGAGGATATTGATAGTGTAGGTGCTGTAATGAAATACGGCAATCCAAGTACAGCAGTTCTTAATTTTTCTTCATATAAAAATCCAGGTGGAATGTTTCTAAATGGTAGTAAGGCACAGGAAGAGTGCTTATGTTATGAATCGTTCTTATACAATGTGTTGAGTCAGTTTGTATTAGAATTTTATGATTGGAATAATCGACACAAGAATAAGGCTTTATATTTGAATAGAGGATTATTTTCTCCTGGCGTTTGGTTCTTTAGAGAGAATAATCATGTGGAATGTAGTGTTATTACTTGTGCTGCTCCAAATAAGTCGGCTGCTCAGAAATATCAGAACGTGTCAGACGAAGAAAATACTAAAGTATTAAGAAATCGAATTAAGTTTGTTCTTGATATAGCGAAAGATAACAATGTGAGCACTCTTATTTTAGGAGCTTATGGTTGTGGTGTTTTTGGTCAAGATGCAACAGAAGTGGCGAATATATTTAAAGAATGTTTAACTACTACTCATAAGTGTTTTGATACTGTTGTATTTGCTGTTCCAAGTGGTAGAGATGGTAACTATGAGAAATTCGTAAAAGTATTTTGATAAAGGAGGACGAATAAATGATAGATATTCAATGTAAAGACGGAAAATATATTATTGATGCAAGGATTCATAGTGAAGTTGATACAAATGATATTGCAAAAGTACAGGAAAGATTTACTTCTGATTGTGCTTATGAGTTTGCAGAAGCTATGAGAGAAGCAGTAAACATTAGTCGTTTGGTGATGAAAGAACAGAGAGGAGGTAAATTAGATGAATAATCCATTAAAAAAGATAAAATTTAAAATATTAAAAGATTATACAACTGATGATGTTTTTAGAGAAACACAAAAAAACTATGATGAAAAGATTAGAGGGTTTGATGAAAAGATTAGAGGGTTATCAGATAGGATTGATCAATTGTCAAGAATAATTGAACATACTTCTGGAAACACCGTGAACTTTTATCTCGATTGGAGTTGGGTAAATACATTTTATATGTTATCAGATAAAAAAGTATACACATTACATATTTATAAAGGGGCAAGTGAGACTCCAATTATTCTTAAAGAATTATCTGATGGATCTGTTGATGAGGAATCATGCATGTTTGCATTAGAAGATAATATCGCACGTTTTGAAGTAACAGTTAAACGTGTAAGTATGGATGTAAGATATGTATTCTTAATTGATTATGAAAATAAAACATATATTGTTAAATCCAAAACTGAAATTGATCTTTCTAAGAGAAAAGAAAAAGAAGAGCATGAATCATAGATTTCTTTTGGAGGTTTAAATGGGATTAATTGAAAAATATGAAAAAAGAAAACTAAGATATGAGAAGCAACTTTCTCAAATGTCAGATGATAGTGAACTATCAGAGTATGGATTTTGGGATAAAGGGTATCTGCGTGGGAAAATTGCAATATGTGATGACATTATAGACGATTTGAATAATATCTTAATTAAGTACAATAAAAAGCAATAGTGTCAAATTTAAAGGAGAATAATATGGCAGGATTTGTCTCAAAACAACCAAATGGATTATATTGTAGATTTTCGACCGTTACGGATTGCCCTACAGCATGGAATATGACACGAGAAGATTATATCAATATGAAAATGCAGGAAGCAAAAGAAGACGCTGAGAATGTGTTGGATAATTATTTAAAGCCGTTTGATATGGTGCTAGATATGTATTATCCAAACAATATGACAAAAGAGAAATTTAATGAGTTCCTTGAAGAAACTGGCTATAGTAAAGGAGAATAAATCATATGAAGAAGAAGATTTTAGCAGTTGTATTAGGATTAACACTGTGTTTTGGAATGACTGGATGTACTAAAGGTGATATCGAACCTGAAAATAGTGATATTGGAAATAAATATATAGACTTAGTAACAATCTATAAAGGTGATGCATATACTGAAGTTCTCTATGATAAGAATACTAAAGTTATGTATTTTGTAAAAAGATCAGGTTATCAATTTGGAATCACACCTATCTATAATTCAGATGGGACAGTTAAATTGTATGATGAAGAATAATATGATAGATAACAAATTACGTCAGCAATATAGACAGGCTGCTGTCATTTTAAGAATAGAATTTAAGGAAACTTGTTTGTACAGATTGTGCGAAGAAGTTGTGAAGAAGTTGAGTGAGATTTTGAATTGATAAAGGAGAATAGTATGGCAGATTATAAGATTGGTCAGATTTTGACATCAACAGAAGAAGTAGAAATTGAAAAAGCATTATCAGGAGAAAGGGTAAAAATTCCAAAGGGTAATAAAGTAATCATTGGTGCAGATAAATTGGCACATCATATCAGAAATGGTTTTATTCAGCCATTGGCAGAAGGTTTAATAGTAGAAGGATATGATACTGCTGGCATTGCAGAATATCTTTATATTGTACTTAGAAATCATTTACCTATTGATGAAATGATGGAAGGATATGAAATCACCAAGCAGGAAGTTATTGATGAAATTGAATGTGCTTTAGATGAAATTTTCTAGTTAACAGCAAACCGAATTTTCTTGGTGATTTAGGAGGTGAAAGATGAGTAAAAACTATGAATTAGAGTTATATAAATTACTAATCAATCCAGAAGAAGACGATATTGACATCTCATATGTAGATGAATTCGGATGGGTTAATGATACAGAATTTTGTGTTTGGATTAATCTTAGTTGGTTTAATGAATTTATCAAACGATTGAATGATATTTTCGGTTATTCATTATTTGATGAAGGTGGAATTGAAGCAAGAATTGGTAGTGATTATGTCTGTATCGACTTAGAAGAAGTTATTTCTGGATACGGTATTGATCTTGAAGAGGTATTTCCAAGAAGTAAATACACACATTAAGAGAATAATACATTGAAAGAAATCTTTCATTTGATGGCAGGAGGTGAACGAATGGGTAAAATTAGTAAACAGACATTTATTGTAGAAGTTGCAACTGATAAAGATTCTTTTGAAGATTGGTTAGCAGAGAAGTGTTCAGAAATATACAATATGGCAATTGATGATTTTGTAGAAGCTATTGATGAAGAAGATAGAGACGAATATTTGGTTGACGATATGAGAAGAATCGAAGAATTAGCAGAAAAAGTCAAAGGAAGTAGAGAATAATTAACTGAATAATACGAAAGGAGTGAGTGGCAGCCTTAAAGAAATTTCGCTCTGAGTAGTAATGAAAACAGATGAATATTTAAGATCATATATCAGAAAATATTTTTATCAACATTTAGATATTTGCAAATGTGATATATGTGGAAGTACGCATGATTTACAAGTACATCATTCTGATATTCAATTTTTTGAGATGGTTGATAAGACTATGCAAGATCTAAATTTGAAATACTATTCTGATATTGAATTCTATTCAGACAATGAAAAGGATTTAATTATTACATACATTTTAGGATTACATATGAGAAGTAGATATCAGATATTATGCAAATCATGTCATACTAAAATACATCAGCAGGATGTCAAACGAAGAAAACAAATACTATCTAATATGCCAGAAATTATCAATTTTATACTTTTGCATAAAGACACAAGGTTATTTCAGGATGGAAAAATCGAATTGTTTAAATTGATTAAACATGATTATTCGTCAATAAGGTATGTAAGTACAAATGAAATCAATATGTTTTTTGAAAAATATGATATTCCATTTAGATTATATGATAGAGACGATAATGGAAAGAGATATATTGATAAAAGAAGAAGGTTGCCAAACGGAGAAATTAATAATAACAGGGATAAAGCATATTGGATATTGAAAAATATTATCCAATGAAACTCGCATTTCATCACTTGGAAAGGAGAATAATACTATGAGTTTAACACATAGAGAAGAAGTAAATCTTTACGAAGCAATTCAGAAATCATTTCCTAAAATCCTCATTAAAGATTTAGCAGAACACGAAAGAATTTGCCCTGTCTGTAATGGTCTTGGAATGAGAATTGAAGACAATGTTTATGGTATTAAGGGTGATGATTCTGAAGCTGGCAGAAAATATCATTTCCCATATAAGCATCAAGCACTTTCATTCTGTCGGAGCTGTTTCAATGGTGTACAGAGATTATGTCCTTATTGTGGACAACCATATAAGAATCAGTCATATATGCATTGCGACTGCGAAGGACAGAAGAAAGCTGATGAAGAAGAGAAAATAAAGAAATGGAACGAAAAGGTTTCTAAAGCAGTTCCAGTTGAAGAAAAAGATGTGGACACAATGCTTTACTGTGAGGAATTTGATGAGTATTACGATACTGTTGATGATTTCTTTGACGATTACGCAGTGAATTATTTGGACGAAGAAGTATATACAAAACCTGAGAGATTATGGGTATGCAGTGTAGAAAATATTCATATTGATGCTGATAATGTAGTTGACAATGCTTGCGAAGAGTTACATGAAGACGCTTATGAACAGTGTGATATTGGTGGTCTGCAAAATTTGTTAGATATCTGGTGTAAAGATCAGACAGGAGCTACTACATATTATCCATGTTATAAGCAGTATGTTTTGATTGATTGGGATGAGTTTGAAGGAGAATAATACCATGAAGAAACAAAGAAAACCAAAATGTGGTTATCAAATTGATAAATGCCCTATCTGTAAAGCAAAAACATTTGAGTATTGTTCTTATTCTGAATTCGGATGGGGAACAGTAGAACAGCATGGAAGTTGCAGTAGGTGTGGTTTTATAGTTGAACAAGCATACTCATCAACATTTTGTTGTTTTTGGGATATTGAGAAAGGATTCAAACATCCAAACGGAACATATTATGCTAAAAATGTTAAAAAGCATAAAAGAATAAGAAGAAAACTTGGTATCAAAAATACGGATTATGAGATTAACCCAGAGTGGCTTAACTACATTTAAAGGATAACAAGAAACCTGTCTTTCTTTGGTTCGTAACAGAGAATTAATAAATAATAAAGTGATTTCTTTGGTTTTGTAGGAGGTGATTTGATGTCGAAGATAAATTATCGTGTATGTGATATTTGTGGAAATAGAATTCCTGGTTTTGAATTTGATATTACAGGGATTGCCAAAAGATATATTAATGGCTGTCGAATTTGGAATAAACTATTTAACAGATTGGATATCTGTGATGATTGCATTGATAAAATCAAGCGATTGTCCATAGATAAGAAAGATGAAGAGAAATACATAAAAGAAATTTTTGATAAAGCAAAAGATTATGATAATCCAAATTTAAAGTCTGCTTATTATCAAGGTATTGAAGATACACTAAATGTTTTGAGTCATAAGAGATTAAAGAATTTGCCAAAACTAAGATGAAATTTTGGTTTCATATGAAAGAACATTAGGAGAATAAAAGTATGGGAGCTGTAAAAATATCAAAAGGTATCTACGAGTATAAAGGATACAGACTTAGTAATTGTGGCTATCATGAACCTGATCATTGTATATGGTGGGAAGCCGTTGATATGAAAACTGGATGTGCTGATTATCACGCAACTACAAAGAAGTTTTTAATGGAACAAATTGATGATGATTTAAAAAATAAATCCAAGTAAAACCACGTTTCATTTTGTTGTGAAAGTAGGTGAGAAATTGAAGAATATATTTTTAGAAGCTGCTATGAATTATGACCAGATGAGTGAATCAGAAAAGGCAGAAGCAAATGATAATATCAGAAAACAATTTGACAATATCATTCATGGCAATCCTCCGAAAACAGAACGAGAAAAAGAGATTGATAAACTTGCAAGAGAAGAATTAGAGGAGTACAGACGAAAGAAGAAAGCCTTTTATACCAACCCCATTCATTGGGATAATAATAAACGTAGAAGACATGGACTTCCTGTATTAAGAGGTAGAATCAATAAACACCGTTTAAAAGAATATCCAGGATTCCATCCATCTGTACGACTCTTTTGTATGATGGAAGACTTATTCGATGAGATACTGATTACAACTATGGAGGATGGTTTTAATTCTTTTGTAGAGGTAAAAGATTTGGCAGTTGGTGATGCAAATGTATTTAGAGTAAGTGAATAGGAGAATAACAATATGAGAGCATATGAATTACGACAACATGACGTAATTTCCTATTATCCTCCACAACCACATAAACAGGAATATAAACTTGGAGAACATATTTCTATTGATGAATTAGCTGAAGCAATGTTTAATTCACCTGCTTTAAGGTTAGACAAAAATAAAAATGAGGATAAGATATTTCGAGTTATAGAAATAGAATATGTGAAATTTCCTTGGTGGAAGTTTTGGAAGAGAAGAAAATACGTTGAAAAATATCATTTAGAAGTTATAGGAGGAATAAATAGATGAATAAAGAAGGATTAACTTCTAATATTACATATTCTGCTGAAGATATTGGTAAAGCATTTAAAATTATATTAAAAAGATTAAATGAAGCAAAGAGTGAAAAAATAGAAATTTTACACATATGTAGTACATGTAAACATAGATGTACAGAAACATATTTGACGCAGGATTGGATGGTTAAAAAAGTTTGGCACAATTGGTGCGATCTTGATAAAAAATATATGGAAACTGAATATGGTCATGGTAATGGCGAACATTTTTCAGAACCATGTAATCATTGGGAAATGTCGGATTATTATGCAGACAAGGAAGATAAGTATGAACAAACGACAGAAAAAGAAATTATTTAAGCAGACGCTTATTAAGGTTAGAAAATTGCATCCACAGAAAGGTGATGTGATTTGTTTCCAATTTGATCCAAATGAAATATATGTGGATACTGTGTGCGAAATGCTAAAATTCTATTCAGATAATAAAGTGTTTGGAAACGCAACACTTGCATGTGTTCCTTTAAATTTAAAGTATTTTGGTAAAGAAGCTGTGCAGTTTCATATTGATAAGTTACAGAGTATTGTAGACCAGATAGGAGAATAATAATACAACTTAATTGAATTAAGAAACAAGTGATTAGGAAGGAGAAAATATGATTTATAAATTAGTATTAGGTGATTGGTCAGATGATGGACATGGAATTTCAAAGGATTTTTTATTTGAATGTAATTACGATGTACACAAAATTAGACAAGCATATAAAGATAGCTGTAAAAAGTTAGGCGTTACATTTAATCATAATAAAGATTATACAGGTCTTGGGTTAGGATATGGAAACGAGAGACAGGTGTGGACTGAATATGAGGAAGATGGTATTAGTAAAACAGCATTTGAAATTTTAGATAAGGCTAACTGTTTTAATGGAATAGAATATTACGAAGATAATGATAAATATTACATTGAGTGTGATAAAGACTGTGCGAAACTTATTATGAATTTTATTGCTTTATCTATGCCAGAAGATTTTACATATAAACTAATCGAGCAGGAATATGAGTATATCAATGGTTATTGGAATGATGAATTAAATCATCAATTTGGATATGGATTATTTGATTAGCAGGAAAGAAGCATTTCTTGGAGTGAGGTGAGAAATTATTGATCAAAGAACAAGACTGGGTAGATTTTTATGGTAATAATACAAAAGCTCTTTATTTAGAAAAAGAAGGACAATATACGATTTCAGAATTCATTGAATTATTACAAGCTGCAAAAGAAAGATTCGGTGATAAAACAATCTCGATTCATGATATGAATGCTGATGTAATATGTGGTTTTTCTCATATTTACCTAAATGAAGATAATATCTGTATTTACGGATAGTGGAAAAAGTTATATTTAAAGTTCGGAAAGGAGAACAATAACTGGAGACATTTTCAATAGTAGAAAAGATAAATGTGGATAAGTTGAATACGAAAATTGCAGAATTCGTATATAGAGAAGGGCATGAACCTTATATATTTGCAAACAAAGAGACGCTTGATGCGTTAGTTAAGCCAATTGAGCAGGAATTAAAATTTATATCGGCAGCAACGGGTGCTGTAAGTTCATTTAAAGCTTGTCTTGTTGGTAAATATCAGGGTAACAAAATGTTTGAAGATGATACATTAAAATTCGGTGAGATTGAGCTGAGATAAAAGAGAATAAATACGTATAAAGAGGTGATTGTTATTACAGATGAATACATAAAAGAACATGGTTTCAAAGAATATAATCCTACTCGATTTGATAATGATTCAGTAATTTTAAGATTTCAAAAACGCTACGATGACAATTTTGGTAAAAAGTATTTCATAGATATATTAAAATGGGACAACAGCTATGTACCTGTTGGTAGACGAGATAAATGGTGGAAACCTTATTCATATACATATGAGACACAAATTACGATGTTTAAAGATTGTAAGGCGTTGAATTTTGAGTTCTTTTCAGATTGGACTTTAGAACAAGTTGAAAAATTTATGGAAGATTTATTTGAAAAAATGAAAGTAAATTACTATGAATCTTGGAATGACGAAAGTGGTTATAGACCAAAGGAGGATTATAGAAATGACTGATTTTGAAACATGGTTACATAATTTTGGATATGAGCATATTTTTCGCATGTTAGAAATTCGTAGACCAGGACAATATACTCCTTATGAGATGGATGAAAAGTTCGTGGATCAGTCATTATATGTTGATTATCATTTTAGACATATTCAGATTAAGGAAGCTATTGAACTTCCAGATAAGGATATTCTGATTGGATTCAGAGAAATATATGACAGCGAGGACTTTGAAAAAGAATGGGATGAATCGGTTATTTATTACAAGAAGCTGAGCGAGATTGAACTTTCGTATTTCCCATGTGATGACAATATTGAGAATTGGGAGTGAAAAGATGAATTATTTTATAAGTGATTTGCATTTTGGACATAAAAACTGTCTATCTTTTGATAATCGACCTTTCAAGTCAATTGAAGAGAATGATGAAGTGATTATTAAAAATTGGAACAACACAGTCGGAATAGATGATGAGGTGTACTTACTTGGAGATATTTCATGGTATAACGCAACAAAAACTATTGAAATTTTTAACAATCTAAATGGTCGTATACATCTAATTAAGGGAAATCACGATTCTAAGCTGTTAAAGAATAGAGAATTACAGAGTAGATTCTGTGAAATCACCGATTACAAGGAGCTTGATATTGGAGATGGTAAGATTGTAGTTATGTGTCATTATCCAATTCCATGCTTTAAGAATCATTATTACGGAAGTTACCATCTTTACGGTCATGTGCATACCGGCTTTGAAGATAATATGATGCAGCAAGTAAAGTATCAGATGACAGCTTTATATGATAAGCCATGCAATATGTGGAATGTTGGATGTATGAAAAGTTATATGAATTACACGCCAAGAACACTGGAAGAGATTATCAATAATGGAGAATAGATATGTGTAACCGTTGTAATTATGATTCGCCTGACAATCGGATATATGTTGAATCATTAACTAATGAATATTATTTAGACATAGAAACATCAGAATGGGATGAATATGACGATGGATTTGTTCATCAGCGAGAATATATTTCGTATTGTCCTTGGTGTGGAAGGAAATTAGGAGAATAAAAATATGAAGATAGATTTAATCAAATTAAAATTCAACGATACCCATTCGTACAAGTATAAACCATTTCAGTATTGCTGTGATGAGATTCAGAATAATGAGTGTATAGAATTTACAAACGAAAATTTAACAAATTTTAATGTTGATTATGATAAAGAATATGGTTTTATTCCTCAGTTTTGCACTTCACATACAGAAGTTATCACATCTTATGAAGACGAATGGGAACAGACAGACAATTATCCAATCCAGTTTTGCCCTCATTGTAGCGAAAAGATTGAGATTTCAGTTGTAGATGAGATTGATGTATCTGATAAGTACAATGAATTATCTAAGCAGCGTGAAAAACTATGGAAGAAGTGTCAGAGAACAGATAGTAAAAAGGAAGAGCGTGAGCTGAGAAAACAGGTTAGAAAGCTTGATAAGCAGATTGATAGTTTCTATTGGTTAGATGAGTGGAAAGGAGAATATTAAAATGGAGAACAGATTATTGCTTGAGAGTGAAGTGATTAAAACAGTAGATAAACATACGAATGATGAGAACCAGTTAGATAATGATATTAGCTGTATTCTTGAAGAAGTAAATCCTGTTGTATTGGTTGGTTCAAAAGAAGCAATAGACAGCTTAAAAGTAGAAACTAAACCAGTACAGAAACAGAAACGAGTTGAACTATTCGAGAATGAAGATGTCGTTTTAGAGCAACGTGGTAACAGATATTATTTATCCCTTTATGATAAGAAAGGAAAATTTCAGAGAGAAGTAACTATTGATGTCAAAGACGATTACAAGGTTGGACTTTGTAATGGTAAGTAAATTCAGGTTTCTTTTGGTTACAAAGAGAGAATATTAAAGCGAGGTGAACGATTAATGTCTTTAGTATATAAAAATGACACATACAGCTATAATGGCAAATATGAAATGGGTTCATTAAATAAATTTGCACAAGCAGAAAGAAGATTGTCAGCAAAGAAACAAGCATTGGATGACATGAAAAATGAATATGACCTTATTGAACAACAGGCATTTCGCACTTATAAAGAAAACATTCAGTATATGCTGCTCGATCAGCCGTCTACGATTAAAATGTGTAGAGAATGGTTAAATATGTTATCAAAGAATCAGGATACAGATGGTAACAAGCTTGATAAGAGAAAGAAGTATAAAGAAAAGGAAATGTACGACTGGTATATTGATTATATTAAAAAGCTTCTTGATATTGAGTATATGAATAATGTTAAATTCATTGATTTTAATTTTGGTCAAGCTACTAATATTCAGTTTGAATACAAAGAACATAATTGGTATTTAGAAATTCCTCATATTAAAGCTATCAAATTAGATGCATATAAGAATTATGGTGGCAGTGTATTTAAACTTGCGTTAGTACACAATGATACAGAATGTAGTTGTAGTTGGTCACAGTTTGGCTCTACATATGAGGAAGATGAATTAAAAGATATTATGACACAAGGTATTGAGAAATATTGCAATTAGTTGAGGCGGCTTCGTAAGAAACCAATCTTTCATAGGGAATTTTTAATCATATCTAAGCTATTCGGTTATGGGAATCCCAATTAATAAGAGAATAAATCTCAGAAAGGATGTAAAGTGTAGCTACTGTAAATCATATGAGCTTTCTGGTAACACAAAATGGAGAAAAAAGTATTAGCAGGTGCTAAATTAGCTGGTGGTAATCCAGAAAATGAAAGAGTAGAAAATGACTACTATGCGACAAATCCTGAAGCAGTAAAAATGCTGCTTTCAAAATATGATTTTTTTGCACAGACAATATTAGAACCGTGTGTAGGTGGTGGTCATATTGCTAATGCAATAAATGAATTTTATAAGAATAAAAGAGAAATTACAGGACTTGATTTAGTCGATAGAGGATATCCTAACACAATTGTTGCTAATTTTCTTACATATGAAACAGATAAAAAATACGAAGGCATCATAACCAATCCACCATATTCACTTGCAAAAGAATTTGTAGAAAAAGGAATGGATTTATTAACAGATAATGGTCAGATGGCAATGTTTCTTAAAATTCAATTTCTTGAGGGCGCAAAAAGAAAAGAATTATTTGAAAAATATCCACCTAAGTACATATATGTGTTCAGGAATAGAATGGCAACTTGGAATAGTGGATTAGAGAAAGATCCAAAAACGGGAAAGAAGTGGGCGACTACAATGTGTCATGCATGGTTCGTGTGGGAAAAAGGTAGCACATCTGAGCCAATTGTTAGGTGGTTAGAAATAGACAATATGTAAGGAATGAATTTTTTCTTTCATTTGTTGGTAGAAATAGAGAACAATTATACAGGTGATTGCAACACCTAATAGTAAAAAAGGAGGAAAAGAGATTTGGTATACCATTTAAAGAATTCTTTGCTCCTGAATAAAATTGAAATTTGATAAAATTGATAACAAAAAACATTTAATTTTCAATGAAAATGCAATAGATGTGTTGGATTTGATGATTGAAAAAGGTAAACAAGTAGATATGATATTTACAGATCCACCATATAAGATTACTGCTCGTGGCAATGGCGGTAATTCAGGTGGTATGTTCCAAAAGAAAGAAGTAAATAATGGCAAAGTATTCAAAACAAATGATTTGGAAATTGAAGATTGGTTGCCTAAATTCTATCAAGTTCTCAAAGATAATTCCCATTGTTATATTATGACGAATAATAAAAATATTACACATTACCTTGATGTAATTGATAAATCAGAATTTCATTACATTAAATGCTTGATTTGGGTAAAGGATAACAAAATAATGGGGCAGACTTACATGAGTCAATTTGAATACATAATTATGCTTAGAAAAGGTGCTCATAAGAGAATAAAAAATTGTGGTACAAGTGATGTATTGCAGATTTCTAATAGGAAGTTAAAAGACGAAAATAACAAGACGATTCACGATACGGAAAAACCTGTCGAATTAACTGATATATTAATTGGTAATTCATGTAATGAGGGTGATACAGTATTAGATCCATTTATGGGAATTGGTGGTTGTGGAGTATCGGCTGCAAAACTTGGTAGAAAATTTATTGGTTGTGAGTTAGACGAAAAATACTATAACATCGCACACGATAGGATATGTGAACAGTGTGGAGATGTAATAGAATAGTTTCCAATAAAACGAAAGTTTCAAGGATTTCACAAAAAAATAAAATATAAAAAGAAGGAGAACAAGATTATGGAGACAATTTTAAGATTATTAATGGAGAACCCTGAGAATTTAGGAGAGGTAGTAAAGAGTTACATCACAAAGTACAAAGAGCCTGTATATGATGTTTTGAAGGAGCTTATGGTAATTATGAAAGATTATTCTGAGAACACTGAGTATCCTGCTATTTGTGCAAAGATTAAGAAGAATACATATGATGCATATGTAAATGTTGGTTTTACAGAGGATCAGGCATTAGCACTTATGATTAACGACAACATTCGATTAATGGAGAATATTAAGAAGTCAAGCAATAGAGTTTCTGCAAAGAAGGACAAATAAATGTCAATAGGTGATGGAAGAAAAACATATTCTGACAGTACATTAAAATCTATGACAAAAGATGAGTTGATTGATATTATTCGTTGCTTAGAAAGTAATCTTAGAAATGCTCATGAAACAAATGATATTCAGTATGAGAATTGTAAGAGGTTACTGAGTGAAGAGAAGAATAAAACTCTTGATGAAGTCCTAAAGGCTTGTGACATTGAATGTGGATTTTACAGTGGTGATGTTAAGAATCTTACAAGGCATATTTTGATGAGAGTGTTGGATAGATTGAGAGAATAAATAATTGCGAGGTAATCAATTTTGAATAGAAAAGAATTGTTGGGAAAAGTAAGAAATTGTACTCCAAACTTAGGATGGGATTACGAATATCCTGAATTGTTTGGGAAATATGGTTTTATGACCTGTGGAATATGTGAGACATGGATTTGGTTTGATGAAAATAATATTTCGGATAAAGCTAGAGAAAAGGGATTAAAACCTTTAACTTATGCGTCTGATGAAGAATTATTGGAAATGTGGGGTGTGTTCATCGTATTGGCTTGAGCAATACGAAAAGTGGTATAAACGTTCAGAGGAAAAATCGTCTAAGCTGGATCATTTTATTGGTGAGTGCGAAAGAAATTATTTTGGTTATGATGAAGATGGATATACAGATAAAACAATAGATAGGATATTCAATAGTATATTAACGATACTTGACGTGTGGTCAAACAAAAGATCTTCTGAGTTGGAAAATAGTATTAAGAATGAGATTACAAGCTATTGTTTAAACAAAGACAAGCTGAAAGAAGGAGATAATATTTTGAGAATTTGGCAGTCAAAATTAGAATTAGCAATTAAAATCGCACTAAAAGTAGATGATATTAAGAGAATAAATAGACAATTATAAACAAGAAAGATTCGTTTCTTTTGAAAATTTGAAAGGAGAATATATTAAATGAACGAAGAATTTTTATTAATCGTAGAAAGCTTAGAAAAATATAAGGATTTATTAGAAAGCAAGGATGATGAAATTTGTGATGGAATGACTGATAGTGAAAAAAGAGCATATCAGTTAGGGATTACAAACATGTATGAAATGTTGAAACAAATTATTGAACATGATCACAACGAAGGTAATTATAACGTATTTGTTCCTGAGATTAAGGAAGAAGAATCTGGTGAATATGATTTAGAAGATTTTGTTAAATGGGATTCTAAGAACAGAGAATAAATAAGTAGGAATTATCGGTTTCCTTGGGAGGTGGAAAAATGTTAGATTTAGCAATTAAACATAAAGAAGAGTTGCAGAAAAAGCTTGTAGATACATGGTTTACAGATAAGTATAAATTTGTACATGCAAATACATATTGTGAAGAAGAAAAAATTGAAGATGATACATGGAATAAACATCAGTTTGTATCTGTTGATAAAGACGGAAATGTAATTGGCTATATAAGATATAATGTGTCTCGTTCAGATAATAGTTGTAATGGATTGTGCATTTACAATTTTTCGGATAACAAGGCAACATTTGGGATGGATCTTGGTCGTGCATTACAGGATATCTTCGACAAGTTTAAATTTCGCAAGCTTACATTTTGTGTTGTAATTGGAAATCCAATTGAAAAGTCGTATGACAAAATGATTAAAAAATACAATGGAAGAATTATTGGAACTTGGCGTAAGGAATTTAAGTGCTATGATGGAGAATATTATGATAAGAAATCGTATGAGATATTAAGAGAAGATTACTTGGAAAGTAAAAAGTCACAGTAAATTTCGATTTCATGTTAACAGAAAGAGAGAATACATAAGTGTAACAAGGCGATAAGCCTAAAATATAAAGTTTAAAAATCAAAGTTAAAAAGGAGAGAACATTATGACAACAGAAAAGATGACAATTCATAAGGCACTTGCAGAGTTAAAAATCGTAGATGATAGAATTATTTCTGCAATCAATGGTGGTACTTATTGTGTAGCAAATAAGCATTCCAACGAAAAGATCAAGGGTGTACCAGTTAAGGAATACGAAGGCGTTATGCAAGGTTATTACGATAAGGCAACAGACCTTATTAAAAGAAGAAATGCAATCAAGAGAGCGGTTGTTTTATCAAATGCTACAACAAAAGTTTCTATTAATGGCATTGAATACACAGTGGCAGAAGCTATTGAGATGAAGAATCATGGGGTAGAGTTTGATGAGAAGATGTTAACTGCATTAAAGAAGCAATATGACAAGGCACAGGCTGAAATCCTCAAACAGAACGGTGATGACCTTGAAAAGAGAGCAGAACAATATGTAATTGGCATTTACGGTTCTAAGGAAGGTAAAACTAATACAGATGATTTCGAGAAGACAAAGAAAGATTTCATCAATGCAAATTCATATGAGTTGATTGATCCTATTAAGATTTTGGACAAAATTAACACATTAGAAGAGAACATTGCATCTTTCAAAGCAGAAGTAGATGCTGCACTTAGCACATCAAATGCTGTAACAGAGATTGAAATTAACTATTAAAGAGAGAATAGTTAATTAGAAGTTATTCACTGTTTACCGAAAACTTTAAACTACAACTCATCAGTCTTTTGCAGAGATAGACTTATGTAAAGCTGAAAAAGAAATCTGCAAAATAATAAAAAATATTACAAATTATTGAATTAATAAAAGATGATTAATTTATATGATTTGTATAATTTCAACTTACTACAGTACATAATTCGGCAAGATAATGGTGAAACCATTGGCTGATATGTATAACATTAAATATGAAATTATACTATAATTATCAGATTGCCTACGATAATGATAGGTGTGTGCTGTAAAGTTTAAAGTTGTAAGGCTCAAATAACAACGCTCAGAAGTTCAAAGTTTAAATTATGAGTCAAAGTTAAAAGAGTAAATAGTAAAGTTGTAAAGATTTATCAAATCCTTGATACACAGTTTAGCATAGTTGTATTTGGCTATAAGCATCTGCAAGGCTGGTAAATGGTGAATAATTTTATATAAAACCTTGGGTGTTTTATGGAGTGTTTAAGCACTCTATTTTTCCAAGAGTGAAATTAATGAGTTGCAGGAATATTCGAGAGTAATTAACTTGAATATTCCATTAAACATCCAAGTGAAAGGTAATCCCAAATATTCACAAAACAATGGGATAGAGGCTATGGTTCTTAGCCGTTTATCAAATATTTTGATAATAAATGGTATTTTTAAAAGCCAATGAATCTGACATTTCTTAAGGAGATAGATTGTGAAATACAACATTAAAACAGTAAGAACATTAGTAACAGATAATAAGAAAAGCTTTAGAGTTGGTGAAGATATTGCATTTACGTTATTCAATAAAGTGACAAATCATCACGACCACTACATAGGTAATATTATAGAAATGACAGACACTTCTATTAAAATCTCTGATATTGAAATTGATAGATGTCATGAAGATGACGAAATGATTATTTACTTAGAAAATATTGAATCCAATAGCTGTAATTATGTGTATTATGATTAAAATAGAGAGTATATAGTTAGGGGGAAGGTGAGAAAATGCTAAAGAATATTGAAGGCATTATTATTTCAAGGGTAAGAGATAGTGAAAAATTAGAGGCTTTAAAGCAATATGAAGATGATATCAAAACAGCGAAAGACATCATCAATGGCAAACTTACATATTGTGAGGAGTGTAAGGACTATTATCTTACAAAATCTTTCTTTTCGGAAAAAGAAACTGTTCCTACAAAGATTTGCGTATATGAAGATCCGATTAATTCAGGCGGTAACGATTATGTAGATGGATATGCTGATATTTTATATAGTGTTTGTCCTAAAGGTCATAAGCATGTAGTTGATAGAAAAGAGAGAGGAAAATAAGAGAATAAATAAGTGAAGCAGTTCAAAGGGAATCACTGTTTCATTGGAAATTTGAGGAGGTGAGCAGATGGAAGTAAGAGTTAGATTATCGGATGCACATAATACAATTAAAGAATATGAAAACTTAGGATATAGATTTATCGGATCAACACAAGGTATTGAATATGTAAATCTTTTCTTTGAAGAAGTCCATATACCAAAAGAGAATAATGTAACAGATATAAAATTCAACATCGGAGATTTCGTAGAAAATAGAGATGGAAGAATTGGTTACATTTCAGATATATGCCACTGCGATGAATGTAAAAAGCGTGGATTCTATGAACCAACAATTCAGTATTTAGATGGTACAAGTGATTACATATCCAATTATTCTGTAAAACATGTTTCTAAAGACTATAAACAGATTGGTATTCAGAAATTCGATAATGACTATTATGAGAAGGAAATTGAGAGCTTGAAACATCAATTAGAGATGGAGAAAAGTAAAAGTGCTTATTGGAAGATGAAAGCCAATGGAGAAGAACCTGTTTTAATGGGTACAAGAGAAGGAATGGTTCACATTCTTCGATAGAAGAGAGAATATATAAGTGAGGTGATATACATAGAAGTAATTGAAACAAATCTAATCATTGATGAAAATAATATCATTCGAGATCATCAATCAAGAGTGGTTGAGGCAGACAGTTGGGATGAATATTGTGAAGCACATAAGAATTATAATGGTAAAGCAGTTTTCTTCAAGTCAAAAGTTATGAAAGGTAACAGCATACAATCTAATTGTAAAATTTCAAATCTTAAATATGATGAAATGCATTTGTCTTGTAATATCACGAAATTAAAAGATAATGGAGAAGAAATCTTTACAGATAAAAGATTGGCATATCGAATAGTTAATCCGACTTAATCAAGTCAAAATTTCCAAATACAAATAACTGAATAGCGAATAAATATTGGGTGGTTAGCAGCATACCCTTGGGTTTTTGCACTCATAAATCACTGTTGAATATAGATTTTATATAGATTTAATCTCTATGTTCCGTCCTAAGTGGGCGTTTATATATAAGTTATCAAAAATTATTTACATATAAGGAGGATTCATTTAATGAATTTTGAAATGACAGGAAAGTTAAGTATCGGTAAGGAGAGTGAAAAGTTCCATCCTTATCAGGAAAAGCAGTTTGATTCTGGATGGGTACGCAAGCAGTTAATGTTTAATGTAGCTTGCGGAGACAACAGACACATGATGACTGTTACATCAGGTGCTTTTGCGGATGGTCATGGTGATGTGTACACATTTTCTAAGAGTGGTGTAGATGAAAATGGCAATAAGATTAAAGGTGAATCATTAAAGATTCCATTTAAGGAGAGACTTACATCATCAAAGTTAGCAGAAGTTGCAGAGTTCAAGAAGTTTATCTTTGATCTTGAAAAGCCAGGTCGTAGATATAAACTTGAAAAGGCTGCTGAAAAGGTTAAGGAAGGAACAAACCTTACTGATAAAGAGTTAAAAGAGATTGGTCTTGAGAATGAAGCAGATGTAAATGCGGAGCTTGAAAAGAGTAACAAAAGGAGACATGAATTTATTTCAGAATGGGATTTCATCGACTTTATTAAGAAAGTTATTGATAGTGGAAAGTATTCTGATAAGAAGTTCTTCATTCGTGGAAATGGTGAGTATCAGTATTCAGACAAGAATCAGAGAGTTTATGAATCATATGTTCCTAATCGTATTTATCTCGCAGCAGACGATGCAGAAGAGAGTTCAACAGCTACAATTAATATCTTATTTAACTCAGAGAGTTTAGATGATATGAGTGTAGAAGAGAAGGGTAAGTATTATGTGAATGGATATATGATGGAATATGACAATAATCGTAAGGGCAATATTGCTGTGCCAGTTACAATTACAATTCCAGTTCCTTCAGATGATGCTGATGAAAAGGCTAAGAAGAGAGCAGAGTCAATCAAGCATAAATTTATTGTTGATGATGATACGTTCAAGGAATATGGTGCAGTCGTTAATATGCTTAATGGTGCTCAGAAGACAGAGATTACAGAGGACATGCTTACTGATGAACAGAAGGATGACTTAGAGTGTGGTCTTATTACTATGGACGATATTCGTGCAGAACTTGGTGGAAGTGTATATGGTGAAAGAATTAGAGAGTATCAGTTCTTAAAGCCAGCAAAGGGATTCACTAAGGGCAGACAGGACACGGTATATACAGAAGATGATATGGTAATTAAGCCACTTGAAGAGGAGCTTCCAGAAGGAACAGAAGACCTTTTTGAAGATGACGATGATGAACTTTAAAAGAGATGAGGGCATTTTGCCCTCTCTCGATAATAACAAATAGAAATATGGAGGAATTATATTAATGAACAAACCAACATTACAGAGATCGGCAACAGAGATCAATAAGATTACAGGATTTATTATGGGAGTTCGTAAGTTTGGTAAGACAAGTTTATGGGCAGATATGATTAATGCCAAATTTGGAAATCCAGAAAAAGGATTGTTAGTATCTTGTGGCATGGAGCACGGTACTAATATGATTGATAATATTTTTACAACACATGCAAATACATGGAAAGATTTAGTTGAAGTAAAGGATTGGCTTATCAAAGAAAAGGGTAAAGAGCATGATGTTGAGATGGTATGTTTCGATAGTGCAGAAGAGTTTTTTGGTATTGCAGAATCAGAGGTAATTAGATTATCTATTCTTGAGAATGGAAAGAAGATTAAATCAATCAAGGCTGCTTATGGTGGATATACAAATGGCGAAAAAGAGTGTGCAAAGTTAGTTAAAAAGTTTCTTAATGACTTATATAATGCAGGAATTATGCCTTGGATGATTGGTCACACAAAATTAAAGACAGTAAAAGATAAAGCATCTCTTGACGAAGAGGGATTTCAGAGATTGGGTTCATCTCTTATTGCGGATTATGAGAGTGCAGTTGCTGACTGTTTTGATATTATTGCAACTGGATTAATTGATAGAGAGATCGAGGAAAAAGGCGAAGGTGATAGCACAAAACGTTATGTAAAAGAAACAGAGCGTAGATTATATTTCCGTGGCAATGAAATTGTTGAAGCTGGTGGTAGATTAAAGGATTTATCAATCCCTGAATATATCCCATTTGACCAGTTAAATATGGGACAGACATTTATTGATACAATTGAGACTGCATTAAAGAATGGTCGTGTCGATTCTGTTTCCAACAAGAAGCCTACATCTAAGAAGGCAAAACCAGTTAAGGAAGAAAAGGTTGCTGAACCTGATCCTATTGAGGAAGACGATATTGATGATATCGACACACCCGTAGAGGATACAATCGAAGAGACAACAGAAACTTCTGCATATCCAGATGATTTAGATGCTGTTATTCGTAAGATGTACAAGGAGTGCAAAGATGCAGAACTAAAGGCATCTGTTAAGAATGTAATTGCTGAGTATGGCAAGCTTAATGATGTCGATGAGGACGGATTAAAGAGAATCTACGACATGATGAACTAAAAGGAGTAACACATGCTGGTTAAATGCAGACTGTGTGGTACTAAAGTAGATAGAAATGAAGCATTCAAAGTGGTAGTAGGTGGCAAAAACACCTACTATTGCAATGAAGCTGAATATCAGAAAGTATTGCACGAAAAGGAAGTAAAAGATAATACATACGAATGTATTAATCAGATATTTGGATATAAAGTTTTAAATTCCGCTTTGTTCAAAGAGATAAATCTTTTATTAGATGTGTATTCTTATGAACATATTTTGGCATATCTAACAGAGAATAAAGAGTATATAACAAGGGTTCTTGAAAAGGATTTTGTAAGTGAATATGCAAAAATTCGGTATTTCGCTGCAATACTTAAAAATAATTTGACTGACTTTAAAATGAAAGAGTCTGAAAAACCGAGAGAAGTTGAAGTTGATATGCCAATTATGAATTATAAGAGAAGAAATAAACGTAGAAGTTTATCTGAAATTGAAGAAAGCGTAGGTGATTAACATAAGTGAATTTATTACAGGTGTAAAAGAAAAATATCCTGCTCAATTATTAAAAGGTAGAATTGAGTATGAAGGTAATGTTATCAGTTGTTTTTTCAAGGATATGCTTCTGCTTGATGATACAACATTTGAACAAAAAGATTTTATTACAGCAGATGGTCTTTTTTATTTTTCATTGTTAAAAAATCTGAGAAAGAAAGGGTTTTATTCCTTAGATGAGATAACCATCTTATCAAATATGAATGAAGAAGTTATTGAGAAATTTGAGGATAGAGGTGGTTGGGATACAATTCAACACCAAATTGATATTATTAATACTCAGAATTTTGATACATATATAGATATTCTTTATAGAGAAAATATTATGTTGAATATGTATAAGGATGGTTTTAATCTTTTGCAGGAAATAACTGTGGGAGATAAAAAGGTAATACCTTTGAAATTGTTTAGAAAGATGACTGCTGAAGAAGTAACAGATTGGTATGAAGCTCGTATATCTAGTTATGGAACTGGTTATAGCAGTAAAATACTTGAAGAGGAAGAAATTGATTTTGATGATGAATTCATAGAGTCTTGTAAAGATGGCGAAGAAAATGGTGTACCGTTTGATATTGCTGGCTATGATAAGAATGGTGAAGAGATGAATTGTTTCCCGTTTTTATCACGACAGATTATGGGATTACTTGAAGGAACACTTACAATGATGGGTGGATTTTCAAGTGCAGGTAAATCTACTTGGTGGATTACAATTCTTATGGCACTTCTGCATTATGATCGAAAAATTCTTATTATCTCCAATGAGGAGAATATCAAAAAATTCAAGATTAAATTCATGGTTTGGTTGCTTGGAAAACGTAATAGATATTTTAAACTCACAAAGAAGAAAATGGCATCTGGTGATATTAATGCCGAAAGTAGAGAGCAATTGACAGATGTACAGAAATTTTGGAGAGAGAATTATAAGGGTAGAGTTAAATTTATTTCTATCAATGATGCTGATATGCGAGTTGTAAAGAAAAAAATTCGTGAAAATGTATTGAGATATGGATATGACACTGTATTATATGACACATTTAAGATACAAGAAGGAGATTTTTCATCTGCAAGGCAAGACTTATCTCTCGTAAGAGACAGTCGTGAATTAGATAAATTAGCAAAGAAATACAATCTGATTATGCTTGCTTCTGTGCAGTTAGCAGAGTATATGAAAGGAAAGTTATTCTTGGATGCAAGCTGTTTGAGTAATGCTAAACAGATTAAGGAAATATTGGAAAATCTATTCCTCATGAGAACTGTATACGCAGAGGAATTGGATGAAAAGAGTAAATTCTATTGTCGTCCATTTCGACTAAAAAAGGTCAATGATAAATGGATAGAAGAAGAGTATAAACCTGATCCTAATGCCATATGGCGTATGGTTTTTGTTGAGAAAACAAGAAATGGCAACAATTCCAGTGATACAGGTGTTGCTTATCTTTTGAAGTTTTCAGGCGACCATTGCATTTTCAGAGAGACTTGCCAGTGTAGACCCCGACATGGAGAAATAAAATAATAACTTTTGGAGTGATATATGTTAGCAGATATTAAGAAAGAACTGATAAATCACCCAGATAAGCTTAAAGATGTATTAGAACATTTTGGCTATTGTAACATAGTAATTCGTCCTAAATATATATCTTTTGGACGAGATGAGAAGTCATCAAAGAAAAGTATAGTAATCAATCTCGAAAACAACGAGTATTTGTATACCATTGATTATGCGAGAAATATAAGAAAAGATATTTTTTCGTATATTATTGAGCAAAGAAAAGTTGAATTTATAGATGTACTTAATGAAGTAAGACATGCATTAGGGATTACAGATTATTATGATTTCTTTGATAACAAAGGAATTTTTGGAGGATTTTATGAAAAGATTAGAAAGCGAAGAACTAATAAAGTCAATACATATGATGATTCCATCTTAGATTGCTATGTTAATTGTGGGAATATAAGGTTTCTTGCTGATAATATATCGCTTCTTTCACAAAAATTTTTTAAAATAAAGTATGATGTAGAATCACAAGGAATTGTTATTCCCATAAGAAATCAATTTGGACAGTTAATGGGTGTTAAGGAACGATTCAATTATGATGTTCCTGATGGTGAAATGAAATATTTTTATGCTGTTCCTTGCAGCATGAGCCAAACATTATTTGGATATTCTCAGAATTATGAATTTTTAGTAGATAATACTATCTATATCTTTGAGGCTGAGAAGAGTTGTATGCAGTGCTATTCATACGGAATAAGAAATTGCGTATCTCTTGGAAGCGGATCTATTTCTATTCAACAAGTCAAAATGCTTCTCGAATTAAATCCCAAACGAATAATCTTCCTACATGATGTAGGATATGGACTTGAAAATATTATGAGAAATATTGATATGGTCAAAAATTATTCCAGGTTTACAGAAGTTGAACTTGGATATTGGAGTTACTTCGGTCGAGGATATGAGAATAAAGTTTCGCCATCTGATTTAGGAAAAGAATGGTTAGAAAATATTTTACAAAATGAGATAACAATGATTGGAGATGAGGATGACGAAGACGAATTATAAAATATTAAACGATTGTCGTGGGATGTATGAAGATGAAGTATTTGATACGATTCTTAATCAAAGAGGGATCGAAAATGTTGAACATTTTTTAAATCCAACAGAAGAAGATTTATTACCATTAGATTCATTATTTCGTATAGATGAAGCATATCAAAGAGTAGACTTTGCAATTACAAACAATGAATGTATAGGAATTTTGTTTGATACCGATTTAGACGGTATTACTTCTGGAACAGAAATGACAAGATATCTAAGGCATTTTACTACAAACATTAAGACTTATATAGATGAAGGTAAAATGCATGGTTTGATAGGACAAGATTTAGATCAGTTCAATGGAATTGATTTATTGATTATTGTAGATAGCTTGGATAAAGATGTCTCTCAATATAGAAAACTTAAAGAAATGGGAATAGACACAATTATCCTTGATCATCATGCAATTAAAGAGAATGAATCATATGATGAAGTTTCAATTTTAGTATCTTCACAAAGGAATTATGAGAATCCACAATTATCAGGAGCAGGTGTTGTATGGAAGTTTTGCAAATATCTTGATGAACAATATATTACAGATTATGCAGATGAACTTATTGATTTAGCAGCTTGTGGAATCGTTGGAGATATGATGGATATGACTGTTATGGAGAATAGATATATTGTCTCTAAGGGATTGGAGAAAATATATAATCCAGCAGTTAAAAAGATAGTTGGGGGATTTGAATTTAATAGTACAGCTATTGCTTTTAGTATTGCTCCGATTGTAAATGCCAGCAACCGTATGGGTAAGAATGATGTGGCAATGAAAGCTTTTTTGGAAGATGAAAATAAGAAAGTATTGGCTTATGTAAAGGAATTAAAAAAATGTAAGGAAGATCAGAATATTGAAGTTGATAGATTGTTACCAGATGTATTGGAACAATGCAACTCACAGTCAGATAAAAAAATAATTATTACATATATAGATACTCCATATGGTATCAGTGGTTTGTTGGGTAACAAATTACTAGAAAAGTATCAAAAACCAATCCTTGTATTGAAAGATACAGGAGAAAATTACTCTGGTTCTATGAGGGCTGTAGGAGTGGATGACTTTAGAAAAATATGTAATGAGAGTGGTTTAGCAAAATGTGATGGTCATGAACTTGCGGCAGGAATCACAATTGAAAAATCTGATATAGATAGATTTGCATTATATATAGAAGAAACTCTTCCAGAATTAAATACTGATGTTTCAGTGGATGTTGATATTCGATTAGATGTTTCTGATATTACTCGTAAGCTTGTGGAGAATATAAAGAAGATAGATAGAATATCTGGAACAAATTTCAAACCAGTAAAGGTGTTTATCAATGGAATAAATGAATATGAAATTGGACAAATGAGTGATTATAAACACTTGGTTGTAAAACCAAATGATTATTTACAGATTATTAAGTGGAATTTTGATGGTTCATTTGATGAAATGGAAGATCATAGCATGATGAACGATGAATTAGAGGTTGTATGTACTCTTGATAGTGGCTTTCTGGGTAGAAAATTTGTTCTAAAAGCAGTGTGTGATGAGATTAAGGAGGTGGCTTGATATTTCGGACATTGAATTAATAAAAAAAATAATTCCTACTCTTACATTTAAATTTCCATATTCACCAGAAGAATATGAAAAGAATCTATATCTTGAAAACTATCATTGTCATAAAGATTTTAGTAATACATCTACACCAGATTGTGCTGAATCTATTAATGCATATGCAGAAAGAATTCATGAATTTGGTGCAAAATGTTTATATTCTGGTGAACATGGTTCGCAAGGCAATCAGTTTCAAGTATATAAGGTCGCAGAGAGTGAACATCTGAAATATATTCATTCTTCTGAAGTTTATTGGGTAAAAGATAGGAAAGAGAAAGATAGAGCAAATTGCCATATGATTATTGCAGCTAAAAATGCTGAAGGTCGTGGAGATATTAATTTTGCTTTATCAATGGCTAATATAGACGGATATTATTATAAGCCACGTATTGATTTGGAGTTATTATTTAATATTCCTAAAGATAACGTGATTGTAACATCTGCTTGTGTTGCTGGATGGAATTATGAGAATGCAGAAGATATATGGTTAAAAGTACATAAATATTTTGGTGACAATTTCTTTTTAGAAGTGCAGTATCATAATACAGACAAACAAAAGGAATTGAATAAAAAGATATTAAGAATTGCAAAAGAGCATAATATCCAGATTATTTGTGGTCTTGATAGTCATTATGTAAAAGATGAGAATTCAATCAAGCGTGATCAGATTCTTAAATATAAGAATATTAATTATCCTGACGAGGAAGGATGGTATCTTGATTATCCAGATACTAAGACTGTTATAAAAAGATTTGAAGAACAAGGAATCTTGAATAGGGAAGAAATATATAAGGCAATTATGAATACGAATGTTTTTGTATCTGAGTGTGAAGAAATTGTTCTTGATAGAAAATTTAAGATTCCTAGTGTTTATAAGGATAAAACATATAAAGAAAAATGTAAAATCTATAAAGATACTTTGAATAAAGCATATGCCAAAGAAAAGGAAAAGTCTAAAGAAAAAGCAGATGGAATCAGATATGAAGCAAAACAAGTTATGGAAGCTGGGGTTGTTGATTATTTCTTGACAAGTAAGGCTATTATAGATGATGCAGTTCAAAATGAAGGTGGTATTTTAACAACTACATCAAGAGGTAGTGCAGCTTCATTCATTACAAATAAACTTTTAGGATTAACAACCGTTGATAGATTCAATGCTGATATTCCAATTTATCCTGAAAGATTTTTAACTAAAGAACGTGTATTGGCAGGTCAGATGCCAGATATAGACTTGAATGTTGCCACACAAGAACCATTTGTTAAAGCAGCAAGAAAATTACTTGGTGAACATGGTTGTTATCCTTTGATGGCAATAGAAAAATTGAAAGAAAAAGCAGCATGGCAGTTATACGCAGGTGCAAATGATGTTAAACCTGAAGATGCCAATCAGATTTCAAAATATCTTGATGAATATAACAAAGCTTTGAAATATGCCGATGATGATGAAAAAGAGGATATTCATGTTGAAGATTACATACCAGAAGAATATATCTCTTTATTCAAACAAAGTAATGAATATCAAGGTATTACTATTAACTTAAAAGTACATGCTTGTGGACATTTTATTTTTGATGGTGATATACGAAGAGAAGTAGGGCTGATAAGTGCCGTGTCTGAATCAACTGGTAAAAGAACAGTATGTGCAGCTATTGAGGGTGGTTATCTTGATGAATTTGGATATGTCAAAGAGGATTTTCTTATTGTAGATAGTGTTTATCTCACATATAAATTCTTCCATAGTATCGGTATGGAAGTTCCTACCTTTGATGAACTAAGACATATGATAGACAATGATAAAAAGACATGGGATATTTATGCGAATGGTATAACTTGTTGTGTCAATCAATGTGAAAAAGAAGCCACGACTAATCGTGTAAAAAAATATAAGCCACAGAATTTGGCTGAATTAAGTAGTTTTATTGCAGCAATTAGACCTGGTTTTGCCTCATTACTTAGTACATTCTTAAATCGTGAACCATATACAACAGGTGAAAAAAAGATTGATGACTTATTATCCGACACTGCCCACTTTATGATTTATCAGGAATCTATTATGAAAGTTCTTTCATTCCTGCAATTACAAATGGGTGAAACATATGGTGTCATTAAATCTATTTCCAAAAAGAAATTAAAGGGTGAGAAGAAAGAACATTTGCTTTCTGAATTAAATCACTCATGGAATGATGAATTTGGAAATACAGATAATTTCAAGAATGTATGGAATGTAATTGAGGATTCTGCGAGATACGCCTTCAATTCTCCACATGCTTATTCAATGGGAGGGGACTCTGCTTATCAAGCTTGGTTCAAAGCACATCACACAAAAACATTTTACGAAGTGGCTATTAACCATTACCAAGAGAAAAATAAAAAGGATAAAATTGATGCTCTTGTAAAAGAAGCTATTAAATTTTGGGGATATAAATTAGGTGATTATGAATTTGGTGCAGATAATCGAAAGGTTACAATCAACGAAGAGAATAAACTAATATATCCTAATCTATCCAGTGTCAAAGGTTTTGGTGAAGGTGTAGTTGATACTTTATATGAATTAGGACAAAAGGAATATGAAACTTTTACAGATGTTTTGACTGCATTGTTTTCTAATTCAATCAATAAAACCATTGTTAATAAACTTATTAGGATTAATTATTTTAAGAAATATGGGGATGTAAACACTCTACTTGAAATTACACGATATTATGATCTGCTCAATGGAGCAAAGCAAATTGCAAAAGATAAAGCTGAAAAGAATAATCTACCATTTGATGTTCTTGCAAAGTATGGGAATGAGACTGCAAAGCAGTTTAATAAACTTGATTCTGGCAAAATTATTAATGAGCTAATTTCAAAAATTCCATATAGAGAATTGACATTAAAAGAAAGATTAGACAACCAACGAGAAGTTCTTGGAATTGTAAGTGATTCAGATCCAAAAGTAAGTAAGCGTTTGTATTATGTATCTGAATTGGATATTAAAAAATCCATAGTAAATGTTCACTTGTTTGAAATTTATAGTGGGAAAACAAGAGATGTAAAAATGTGGACAAGTCAGTATAATCGCAACCCATTTGATTTGGGTTCTATTCTTTACATAATTTCCCTTGAAAAGAAAAATAAAAAAGAGCCAACAGGTGAAATAAATCCACAGACAGGAAAGAAGATTTATAAGGAAGTTCCTGATAAATTCGAGTTTTGGTTGAGTAAATTTGCAATTAAGAATGATATTGAGGAGGACGAAGACGATATTTAGCAAGTACAAATATACAGATAAGGAGATGGAAGAGTTAATATCTTCCATCATAATCCTTATAGATACTCGTGAGAAAGTAAACTCTCACATTACAGATTATTTTGATAGAAAAGAAATTTCTTATAAGAAGAAAGCTCTTGACTATGGTGATTATAGTTTCATGATTCCTGCTAACGAGAAGTTATCAATACCTCGTGATTTGTATTTTAATACCACTTGCGTAATTGAACGAAAAGCAAGTCTCGAAGAAATTAGCAATAATTTAACAAAAGAGCGTGATAGATTTGAAAAAGAATTATGCCTTGCACCAAAGACTAAAGTGTTACTAATTGAAAATGCTTCTTATGAGGATATTGCCACAGGTAATTATGATACAAAGTATAATCGGAAATCTTTTATAGCATCTATTCATAGTTTTTGGTTCAAGTATAATATTCCAGTTATGTTTATGCCAAACAATCAATATTCTGGCTTATTCATTCGTGAATACTTTGAATATTTCTTAAAGAATTACCTTCGATAGAGAGAATAATACAGTAGGAGGTAATGATTATATGAAAATTCTAACAAGATTATTTACGAAAAATCTTACTAAAATTCCTCTGTTGTGGATTACATTCAACTGGAAGTTGTTTAAAAAGAATGGTGCAAAAGGTTCTTGTATGTGTAATATTCATCCTTGTCTAAAGGATGATGAACACATCAAGACCACAATACAAGAGTTATGTGACTATATAAGAGACAATTATGATATGGAGAAAATTATATGAACATGTCAATAGAAGAGGCTATTCGTATTTTAGATCTTGAAACATCAGCAGATGCGATTGCAGAAATTGAATATTATGCTGGCTTTAACACAGATAAACCAATTGAGAAAGTCAACGAAGCTTGTGCAATTGCTTGTGATGTAATGAGAGAGCATTTAAGAGATGTGGAAACAATGTTTTCCGACAAAGAATGTTATGAAGATTTGAGACAGATGTCACATGAAAAGGTTGTTGATTTATTCTTTAAAATGAAAAAGCTATTCAATAAAGCATGTGAGCGTTGTGACAAGTTAGAAAAAGAGAATATTGAATTGACAGATTTGAATGAGTGGAGTGATTCCATCACAGACAAACGAAAGACACAATGTTACAAAGATAATGGGAAGGTTTGGTGTTACTACTCTAGTGACTCACTAAATCCGTGTGGTTGTGGCTCAAACTGTTATCATTATGAATTTGATGGTAAGAAAATTTATGGAGTATGTAATGCATGTGATACTGATATTTATGAAATGAAGAATGAGTTTGTAAAGGAAAAGTTAAAACAAGGAATTTGGAAATAACTCAAACTCTGGGATGCCCATAAATAGGGCGTTTCAGAGACTCAAAAAGCCAATGAAAGACGGATTTCATATGGTGCAAAAAGGAGGAAAAATGGGAAATTTAAAGAAAATTGCTAAAATTAAGGGATTTGAATCAAAAGAACTAAAAGAGATGCTTAAAAGCATTGAAAATAAAGGGTTTCAGATACTATGGGATGATCAGCGCACAGGATCGGAAAGAACTTGGGAAATTTTAAAAACTGTAGAAAACGAATGAAACGACAGTTTCTTTGGAAGATTGGAGGTGTAAAAGAATATGGGATGCCATACATGGTTTAGTAGACCTATTACAGCAGAAGAATTTGAGTTAATAAAAGAATATGCACCAACAGAGATGTATAATCTTATTGGCGATTCAAATGAAAATATTAAAATTGGGACATATGATAAAACATTATATGAATCTTTGATGAAATCATATAATGAGAATATTCCATGTGTTTATGGTAAATATTGGTGGCAACTTGGATGGGGAAGTAGTAATCCAAAACTGATGAATGGTCAGGCATATACACATGAAATACGTGGAAGAAAAGAATTGTATATTGATGTACCAGAATACGGCGATACTTTTAGGGTTCACGGTTATCCAAGTAAGGTTATTACATGCAGAAGAAGTTTAAGAAAATGGATGAGAAAAAAGTATTTTGATTTAACAGAAGAACAATTAAATAAAATATCAAAATTTTTTAAAGAAAATCCAGGTGGTGTAATTACATTTGGATAATTTAATTAGTTTTATCTTAGAACAGTTCTGTTCATTATCTCACAAGTAAAAAGAGAATAAATAATCAGGAGGTGATTGATATCGAGTGGTACGTTTATTATCATGACTCAAATGCACAGAAGATTATTAGATGGAACATATTCAATTATGGAAGTTTCACAGAAAAAGTGAAAAAATTATTAAAAGATAATTTGTCAAGAGATGAATTTGAAGATGGTTTAAAAAAATATCTTATGTATTATATGTGGTCTAAATGTGAATATGAAATAATTTTATCACCTTGGACTGGACGAGCAGATGATATTAAGATTGATGTTTATGATCAAATAATGATGAACTGGAACAGTTTTGTTGATTATGTTTGGTCGTTAAAAGAAATAAAAAAAGGAGCAGAATAAAATGAGTAAATCTATTAGTAAAGAAATGTTGTACGAAGAGTTTTTTGATGAGGTTTATGAATCAACAGAATATTCAGAAGACAATGAAAGTTTTAAATATTCTAGTTTTATTGATGGATTATGTTCAATGACAAAGAAATTACTCAATAAATTAAGTGAAAAAGAAGATGAAAATTCAAAGTAAATTGGACTTTCATTTGAAGTCAAAATAGGAGGAATAAGATTTGAAAGCAACAGTAACAAGCATCACAGGATTTTATGAAGCATTTGTGTCTATGTTTATGAGTAAAAGAACTTGGACACCTGAATTGAATGAAGAAATTAAAACGGTATGTAGTAAGGTTGTAGATGCTAACGGAAGATTATATGAAAATCAAGAAGTAGAAAGTTATAAACAATTTTGTAAATGGTTAAATATGCTTCTTCGTATGGGAAAAAGACATATTACAGTTCTTAGATATCTTGATATTACAATTATGACAGAAGGATTGCATAGAGCAGGACAAGACGATGTAGATGCACATGCAAGAAGATTTGACAACAGAATTATCCGCAATAGCACAAGGTTGGCTACATATGAAGAAGGTGAAATGTCTGATTTTTATAAAGACAAAGTTTTAACAGATGAACAAGCTTGTAAAATTCTTGGATATGATTTACCAAATGAATTAGAAGTAGAGAATAAAGTTTATGTGAAGTCCACAAATGGTTATGTGTTAAAAGAATACGAAAACAATAAAGACGTAAAACGTGGACTTTATATGCTCAGTATTCCAAGTAACTTTATTTCGAAAATTAATCTTTGTGAGTGGGGACATGTTTTTAAAGAACGTTGTGCCGATGGTGGTGCAAATCCAGAAGTAAAAGAATGGGCTGAACAAGTTATGAAAGAGATTACAGAATTCCATAAAGATATTACAAGAGATTATGTTTTATCAATTCAGAACTAGAAATGTTCATTTCAAAGGAGGAAACATAAATGAAAATTATTGCGAAAGAGGAGATAGGGATTGTTGTAGATGACATTACTAATGTTATTGCCTATATACATTTAGGTGACAAATTTGATGTTTATCCAACACAAAATGGGCTTAGATTCAATTTTTGTAATAATGAATTTTCTCCATATGATTTTGATAATAAATTTGAAATAATTAAATAAAACAAGGAGAATACATATATGAGAAACAAAGATAGAATTAATCCATTTTTGTCTGAATTTGGAGAGATATGGAAGAAGTCATTTCCTGATTGGCGTTTTGGTCAGTTATGTAGTAATTTTTTCGGATGGTTGGCTTTTGAAAAGAAAGTAGACATTTTCTTTCCAGAAGAGTCAGAAATGCTTACATATTTAAAAGAATATTGTGGAGAGGAAGTAATAACAACGTGAAAAAAATTGAACGAATGAAAGAGCTTATTAATACACTTAATAATGCATCTAATGCGTACTATAATCAGTCTCCAATTATGTCAGATTACGAATGGGATAAACTATACGATGAGTTAGCGACACTTGAGTATACTACGGAAATTGTATTAGCAGATAGTCCTACTCATAATGTTGGTTATTCAGTTGCAGACGAATTAAAAGAAGTAGAGCATAACCATCCAATGCTTTCACTTGATAAAACAAAATCAGTAGATGAGTTAATCGAATTTATTGGGAATAAGGATTGTTTCTTATCTGTTAAAGCTGATGGCTTAACCACATCTCTTCATTATATTAATGGTAAGTTAATCGGTGCAGAAACTAGGGGCGATGGAGTGAGAGGTACTGAATGCCTTCAGAATGTATTAACAATGAAGAACGTACCAAAGGAAATCCCATATAAGGATGAACTTATTATTGATGGCGAAACAATTATCGGATGGGATACCTTCAGAGAGATTAATGATAAACTTCCAGAAGATAAGAAATATAAACATCCAAGGAATCTTGTGTCTGGTTCATTGCAGTTACTTGATAGCAAAGAAGCTGCAAACAGAAATATGAGATTTGTTGCTTGGAGAATTATTAAAGGTTTTGAACATAAAACGCCTAGTGAAGATTTATTCAAAGCTAAAGATATTGGATTTGATATTATACCGATACTGAAATCACCTAGAATTAATCAAAAAGAAGAGCTAACAATCTTATTAAATCAAATAAGAGAATCAGCAAATTCACATAATATCCCTTATGATGGAGCTGTTATGGCTGTTAATGATTATAAAATTGCAGAATCTATGGGAAGAACGGATAAATTTTTCCGACATTCAATGGCATATAAATATGAAGATGAATTATTTGAAACTGTGCTTACAGATATTGAATGGAATACTTCAAAGACAGGTTTAATTAATCCTGTGGCGATTTTCGAGCCAGTTGACTTAAATGGAGCGATTACAACAAGAGCAACGCTTCACAATATTACATATATTAAGGACATGATGCTTGGAATAGGAGATAGAATTAGAGTCTACCGTTCTAATATGGTTATTCCTAAAGTGCATGACAGTATTGACAAGAGTGGTAATTTTAATATTCCTAGCAAATGTCCTATTTGCGGTCAGCCTACAAGAATTATTAAAGAAAATGATTCAGAAGTTCTTATGTGCGAAAATCCAGGCTGTAAAGGTAAGCTTTTTGGTAGACTGATTCATGCGACAAGTCGAAATGCATTGGATATTGAAAATCTTTCAGAATCTACAATAGAAAAATTCATTAATCTTGGATGGTTGAATTCCATTAAGGATATTTATTACTTATCAGACCACGAAAATGAGATGAAATCCATTGAAGGTTTTGGTAAGAAGTCAGTTGAAAAACTTTTATTGTCTATAAATAAATCTCGCAACACATCTTTAGAAAGATTTGTCTATAGCTTATCTATTCCGTTGATTGGAAAATCAGCAAGCAAAGATATTAGTAAGTTATGCGAAGATAATTTTGATAATCTTATTGGTTTAATAAAATCCTCACCAGAAAAGTTATTAACCATTGATGGATTTGGTGTTGTTACGATGAATTCAATGGCAAAATGGTGGTATGAAAATTCATTATGGGTATACGAATTATCGAAAGAATTTACTTTTGAAAAATCTAAATCTGTATCAAACGAAACTTCAAATATATTAGATGGTAAGACATTCGTTGTAACTGGTTCAGTTAATCATTATAAAAATCGTGATGAATTAAAAGCAGATATAGTTGCTTATGGCGGCACAGTTGTCGGATCTGTAAGTTCTAAAACATCATATCTCATTAATAACGATATAAATTCCACATCATCTAAGAATCAAAAAGCAAAATATTTGAATATTCCTATCATTTCAGAAGAGCAATTCTTAGCAATGATTCACTAAATGATCCCAATAAAAAGAGAATATAAGTATGTAACATATTCATTAACTATAGGAGAAAATTATGAAGAGAAAACAAATTCTAGCATTATTATTAATGCTTTCATTAACTCAAGTCGCCCCTATTATGGGGCATGAAGTATTAGCAAAAGAAACCAATGAATCTACAAGTGGTGTGAGTAGTACATTTGCAAATAGTATAAAAAAACATATGCAGGATGTAAAGCAAAATGAAAATGATATTGTTACAGGATATACGACATGCAGTGTAAACATCAGAAGTGAGCCTGATATTAAAAGCGAAGTAGTGATGATATTAAAATATGGTGACGAGATTAAATATATTAAAGATGATTATGTAACTGATGAATGCAATTACACATGGAATAAAATCATCTTTCAAGATAAAGAATTTTACATTTGTTCTGAATTCATTTCCCAAACACCTCCAAATTTTGTTTATTATGATGTTCCTTTAAATGGGATAAAGAGTTTTATGAGTTATAAAGCTATTACATCAAAATCTAGTCCACAATATAAACTACAAAATATTGCATATACAGGGAATTATGGTATTCGTCAGGTAAATGGAAGATATTGTATTGCAATTGGTTCTTATTTTACAACAGATATTGGTCTATACATAGATTTGATTTTAGAAAATGGCGAAATTATCCCTTGTATTTTAGGAGATTGTAAGGACGATAAACATACTGACTCACAGCACATTTTAACATATGATGGTTCATTAGCTGAATTTATTGTAGATACTGCATTTTTAAATAGTGATGCTAAATTACATGGCGATATATCAAAATGTGATGAATGGGATAGCACGATTGTTGGTGTAAAAATATATGATGAAAGGGTGGAATTATGATTAAAGTAAAAGTCAAAATGAGAAATATAGAAGATGTTATGGATTTTACAAAGGATATGTCAAAAATGGCATCTGATGTTGATATTGTAAAAGATAAATATTGTTGTGATGCCAAGTCACTATTAAGTTTGTATTCAGTAAATCTTCGTGAACCATTTCAAATTGTTTTGAATAGTGATGATTTATCTGAAATAGCATTTTTCAAATCTATTTGTGAAAGATATGAGGTAAAAGATGATGAGAAAGACATTTGATAAATTTAGTATTTGGGGATTTAATCATGCTTTGAGAATGGTTAAAAACAATAATCCTAATTATAAAAATGATAGTGGCATTTGTAAGGGTGGAGAAGATGGAATAGGATGTAATCATTGCTTTTACAAAGGAAGATGTAACCATCCATATGATCATGGTTTTAAACTAGGAATATTAGACATGTCATATATAAAAAATGATATTAAGCATACCGTTGAATTTGGAACAAAAAGAAGTATTTTAAATTATGTATATGTGTCTTTCGATGAAACAATGGGAGATAAGTCTTCTACAAAAGTATATACATACAATCAATTATTGCAATATATTGAGTGTAATCCAAAATCAGATAGAACAATTTTTTTTAAAACATTACCGTATGTATCAGAACTATACAATTTTTATATAGGATATAAATCTTATTATAAAAATTGTCAGAAAAAGATTATGAAAGACACAAAAATCATCATTAAAGAGGAGGTATATGGATAAAATGCTTGTATTAATAGGTAAAGCAGCATCAGGAAAAGACTCTGTTAGAGAAATTTTGGTAAAAAAACATGGTTTTCATTCGATTGTAACTTATACAACTAGACCGATGCGAGAAGGTGAAATCCAAGATATTACATATCATTACATTTCAGAAAATGATTTTTTGCAGAAAATTGAAAGTGGATTTTTTGCCGAATGGAAGAAATATGATGTTAATGGAGAAACATGGTATTATGGTTCGGCTAAAGAAGATTTAAAAAAGGCTGATAAAAATACTATTATTATACTTACACCAGAAGGTGTTCGAGATATTAGAGATAATGATATTGATCCAACAGTAATTTATTTATATACGAATTTAGAAACAATAAAAAAACGTTTAATGAAACGTAATGATACAAATGATAAATTAGAAGATCGAATTAAAAGAGATACAAAAGATTTTGAATTTGCTGAAATATTAGCAGACAAGATTATCTCTAATGATTTCAATGATGACATTAATGATGTAGTAGATACAATAATGTATTTTTATAATTTAGTACAGTAAGGAGGAATTAATAATGGAGACATTTCAGGTTTATACTGCTGGTGCGACAAAGCATGTATCAAATGACGAATCATATCAATGGAGAAAATCTACTAGAGATTGTTTGGAAAAAGTAAATGAGAGATACAATGTTAACGTATTTATTCCAAGTGAATATTTTAATTATGATACATTGTTGCCTAAGACTGAGAAACAGTGTATGAATTATTTTTTACATAAAGTTAGTAAAAGTGATTTGTTACTTGTAAATTTAGATAATTCAAATTCATCAGTTGGAACTGGTATGGAAGTACAAAAGGCTTTTGATACGGGAATACCTATTATTGGATTTGGCACAAAGAATATATATCCATGGATAAAAGAACATTGTGATATCGTGTTTGAAGATAGATTTGATGCTTTGGTATATATTAAGGAATATTATTTATTGTAATGAAACGAGGTGATTAGATTAAGTGATTTTTAGAACGTTAACCTGTCATGGACTTGCTAAGGAATTACTATCAAAACAAGATAGTTTTCTCACAGTAACAATAAATGATAGAGAATATAGTATTAGAAACACTAAAAAAGTAAAAACACATGCTAATTTAGATGATAGTGTTACACATACAACATTAGTATGTGATGAATTAAATGGAAATATCGTGAGGTGATTTGGATATTGAATAAAGAAGAAAAGAAAATGATTATTGAGTTAATTTGTAACGAGCAAACACACATGATTATCAAAGATCATACAAAATATGATTCTGATAAGTATAAGAAATTAGAGGTATTGAAAATAAAAATTAAGGATATGTAGGTGAATATATGTCAGATATCACAATGTGTAGTAGTGAACATTGTCCTATGAAAGATAAGTGTTATAGAGTATCAGCAAAGCCAAACAAGTTTGCACAAAGTTGGTCAAATTTTGAGTATACTTGTAACGATAATAGCGGATTTAATAAATATATTTCACAAAAACATTAAAATAAGTCAAGAAATACATCATAAATTGATTTATTTTATTTTGAAAGGACAATAAAAGGGTTGATTTCTTATGGAATCGAGAAAGGAGATAAATGGGAACGTATAATAAAGAAGATATCTATATGATAACTTTAGAAGGCATAGAACAGGGTTTATTTATAGGGGTAAGTAATAAACACTATGATGAATTATATAAGTATTATGGCTATTTAAAAGTGTTAGATAATACTGATAATGTACAGAAATCAAATGAAGATAATGGAAAAATAAATAGATTACAAAAAGAGCTAGAACAAGAAAAAGCTTATTGTAAATTCTGGAAAGAACTAACTTTAAATCTTAAATCGTCATTTGAGGGACTTATAAACAAAATTGAGGAAGGAGATATAAATATTGACAAAAATAATTAAGAGAGATTGTACAGAAGTAGATTTTGATAAGTCTAAGATTTTCAATGCAATTCTCAAAGCAATGAAAAATGGTTCGGGAATTGTCAAACCTAAGATTGCTGAAGACATTGCAAATGAGATCGAGGAAGAGTGTAAAAATAAAGACGAAGTAAGTATCTCTAATATTGAGTCAATGGTATATGATAAATTGATTACGAAGAAACAGAGACTTACCGCAAAAGCATATGAGGGTTACAGGAGCATTCGTGAGTTTCAGAGAGAGAATAATAACACTACTGACGAGCAGATATCAGAATTATTAGAAGGAACAAGTGATTATTGGAATAATGAAAATTCCAACAAAAATGCTCGCCTGCTAACTACCCAACGTGATTATATGGCAGGTATCGTTAGTACAGATATTACGAGAAGATTTCTTTTGCCACCAGAAGTAGTTCAAGCACATGATGAAGGATTAATTCATTTCCACGATGCTGATTACTTCGGACAGAATGCCATCACAAACTGCTGCTTAATTAATCTGGAAGACATGCTTCAAAATGGTACATGTATCAACAAGGTCAAAATTGATAAACCACATAGATTTATTACAGCAATGACCATTGCAACTCAGATCATTACTGCTGTTACGAGTTCCCAATATGGAGGGGCGAGTATTAGTTTGACTCACTTAGCTCCATTTGTAAGAGATAGTTACAACTTATATTTTAAGAAGTATAAAGCATGGGGATTTGATGATGAAAAATCTAAAGAATATGCAAAAGCTGATACCAAAAAAGAAGTTGTTGACGGAGTTCAGACGTTTAATTATCAGTGTAATTCTATGACTACAACAAATGGACAGTCTCCTTTTTTGAGTGTATTTATGTATCTTGGAGAAACAGAAGAATATAAAGACGAACTTGCAATGATTATTGAAGAATTTCTTAATCAGAGAATTTTAGGAATGAAGAATAAAGTTGGAGTATATGTTACTCAAGCATTTCCTAAGTTGTTATATGTACTTGAAGAAGATAATATTCATGAGAATAGCGAGTATTGGTATTTAACAGAACTCGCAGCTAAATGTACTGCAAAAAGATTAGTTCCTGATTATATTTCCGAAAAGAAAATGAAGGAATATAAGGAAGGAAACTGTTTCCCGTGTATGGGTGAGCGTAAACTACAGCCCAGGATAAACCGATTGAACCTCGTTGCTTAGAGGGTGTGACTTTTAAAGTTGCTAACGGATAGGTCTTAGCGAGAAGAGATTCAATGACCTAAGATGAGTACCGTGCCAAGCCTATAATGTAGGAAGTGTGTATCGACTAAGGTGGGATGAGTGTACCACAAGAGGATTGGAGATAAGCACCAATTCAGAGCAGTCGGCTCGTTGATGAGAGTAACGGACTCGGAGAGAATATATAGTCAGTGTACATAGTGATATGTAATAAAAATGTGTAGAAGCTTTTTATCTCCTTGGAACGATGAAAATGATAATTATAAATTCTATGGACGTTTTAATCAGGGAGTTGTAACAATTAATCTTGTAGATGTAGCATTATCATCTGAAGGCGATTTTAATAAATTCTGGGAGTTAATGAATCAAAGAACAGAATTATGTCATAAGGCATTAAAATGTAGACATGAAAGATTAGAAGGAACTTTATCAGATGTTGCGCCTATTTTATGGCAGGACGGAGCATTTGCAAGACTTGAAAAAGGTGAAAAGATTGATAAATTACTTCATGGTGGATATTCAAGTATCTCTCTTGGATATGCAGGATTATATGAATGCGTTAAATATATGACTGGTAATTCCCATACAGATCATTCAACAGGTCATGATTTTGGAATTAAGGTGATGGAATTTCTTAATGATAAATGCGAACAATGGAAGAGTGAAGATGACATTGGATATAGTACATACGGATCTCCAATCGAAAGTACAACTTACAAATTCGCTAAATGTCTAAAGAAGAGATTTGGTGTTATAGACGGTATTACAGACAGAGATTATATTACAAATTCTTATCATATCTTTGTAAAAGAACCAATCAATGCCTTTGATAAACTTTACATTGAATCTGAGTTTCAGTCATTGTCTCTTGGAGGATCAATCTCATACGTTGAGACATCTGATATGACACAAAATATTCCAGTTATTCTTGAAATTATTAAATACATTTATGACAATATCATGTATGCAGAATTAAATACAAAGTCTGATTATTGTCAAGTATGTGGATATGATGGAGAAATTAAAATTATTGATGAAAATAATGAATTAATTTGGGAATGTCCTAACTGTAAAAATAGAGATAAAACAAAGATGAATGTTGCAAGAAGAACATGTGGATATATCGGAACGAACTTTTGGAATCAGGGACGTACTGAAGAGATTAATGAAAGATATATTCATCTAACAGATATTGCGGAGGATATTTAATGAGATATGCAAGCATCCGCAACCTAGATGTGAGTAATGGGGAGAACATAGGTGTCTCCCTTTTCACACAAGGCTGTGATAGAAAACCACACTGTAAAAACTGTTTTAATCCTGAAACATGGGATTTTAATGGTGGTAAGGAGTGGACAGAAAAAACAAAAAATAAATTTATGGAACTCATTGATAGACCGTATATTAAGCGAATTTCCATATTAGGTGGTGAACCACTTGCAGAACAAAATTTAGATGATGTTTTGTCTTTAATCAAGGAAATTCGAGAAAAATATCCAATTTCTCAAAATCCCAATTCAGAAAACATAGGAAAATCAAGGGTTTTAGAAGATGAAAATTCCAAGGAAATCCGTATTTCTTTTCCTGAAAAAACTATCTGGCTCTATACTGGATATACTTTTGAAGAGTGTCAACCATTTTCAGAAAATGGATTATTACCAGGAAGTAAATTCGCACCAAATCTACAAAAGATACTAAAGAAACGATGGGAGATAATTTCTAATGTAGATGTGCTCGTTGACGGAGAATATATAGATGGACAAAGGGATGTAACAAAAAAATGGGCTGGTTCAAAAAATCAACAGGTAATAAATGTAAAAGAATCAATAAAAAACAATAAGATTATATTATATTGTGATTAAATAAAGAAATTAATTTGGAGGAAACGATATGAAAAACAGATATTTATTCAAGGCAAAAATTAAAGGGAATAACACTGGTGATAAAGAATTAGATTGGATTATTGGAAATTTAGTAGTAGAACAAAACACTGGTAGACATTTTATTATTGATTTATCGCATTTCGATGAAAATACCAAACTGTGTAATGTGATGATTGAAGTAGACCCATCCACAATCTGTCAGTGCAGTGCTGTGCGAGATAGAAATAAGACGATAATGTTTGAAAATGATGTCGTAAAAGAAAATAGCGGTATTCGTGGAGTTGTCCGATTTGGAAGATACAATGATGAAGGCATTGCCTATGGTTTTTATATTGAATGGGACAAATTGCGTCCGTTGTGGAGAAATGACATTCATTATTGGCTGAACAGAATTAATGTAATCGGTTCAATAATCGACAATCCAGAACTATTGGAGTTGGAGGTACAGGATGAAGCTGACTGATACGGATAAACTGATGCAGGATATAAGAAATACGATTACAGAGCAATCAACCACACTCGATTGGCTTAATCTGATTAATCGGCAGACGACTGCATATGATGTGAGTGCAGTCGTGAAGCAATTGGAAACTCTTAGGAAAGAGTGCGAAGATCCATTGCAGGACTATGATCCGGAATATTTTATTAATAAAGTAATCGAGATTGTGAAAGAAGGTGGTGTATAACGAGTTATTTAATTGACAAATTCAAAGGTACATACAGAATCAAAGTTCCATATAATCAATGGACAAATGATTTTATACGAAAACTAAACGGGAATTTAGAAGATGTAGATTGTTATATTGATTGTCAGTATGGGAACAAAGTATTTCATTATGGTAGAGATATTTTACAAGCATATATACCAAGTCTAGGTCGTGGTCATAATATTCTAAAGGCAATTCAAGAAACCAATCAATCCATTATCTTCGATATAGAGAAAACAGATTCAGAAATTCTTTTCAAATTCAAATATGCCAATTCTGATAAGATTATTCCATTATTAAAACCTAAAACAAGCGGTTCAAATATTAGTCCGTTCAGTTCAAAGAATTTACCTAAAAATAAAGACTTCAAGATACCAGACAAGGAATTGCAAGCCTATAAAGAAATAGTGGCTAAAATCCCACAAGAAGGCATTTTAACACTAACTCATAGTACAAACAATTTTATAAAATCATTAGCAACGAAGAAGAACCCAATAGAGAATATTAAAGCAGATATGAAATTGAAAGGTTTAAAAGGTAAAGAATATATTCATTCTATTGGGAAATGGACAGAATATATCTCTTATTTGAAAGAGGTGATTGAATAAGTGCGAATTATAGAAAATAGAAACAAATCTGTAGTAAATCGAGTGCGTCAACAGATTAAAGAAAATGGTGGATATTGTTTATGTTCTAATGAAAAGAATGAATTCACTAAATGTATGTGTGAAAAATTTAGAGAATCTACAACATTGGGATTTTGTAACTGTAGACTGTATGAAAAAGTGGAATTATAAGGAGATAAAATGACAAAAGAAAGATTAAAAGTAATGACAATTTTAGATACTATGTTTATTATTGCATTTGGATACTCAACAATTGCATCTTGGGGTGTGTATGAATCATATTATACTATTACATATTTCGCCATAACTGTATTTTTAATGGCTATTATGTGTGATAGAGTTTATTGTTACATACATAAAAACGTTACAGATAAAACAAAAGAAAAATGTATGTACCATTGTGGAGTTCAAAATATTAAAATCAAATATTTTGATAACGAAATTGATAAGATTGAAAAGATTAACATTGGTGATTGGATTGATTTGCGTTCTGCTGAAACAGTTCAGTTAAAGAAAGGCGAATTTCATCTAGTACCTTTAGGCGTAGGGATGAAGCTACCTGATGGATATGAAGCAAATATTGTACCTAGAAGCAGTACATATAAGAATTTTAAGGTACTACAGACAAATAGTTTTGGCGTAATTGACAACTCCTATAGTGGAGATAATGATCAGTGGTTCTATCCTGTAATTGCCATGGAAGATACAACTATTAATAAAAATGATCGTATTTGTCAGTTCCGTATAAACAAGACTCAGCCTATGATTGAATTTGAAGAGGTTGAACATTTGAATAATGTAAATCGTGGTGGAATTGGTTCTACAGGAATAAACTAAAAGGAGAAATAAATATTGAGTAAAATATATGACAATATGTCAAAGGATGAATTAATTGCTCAATGTATTGATAAAGATAACCAAATAGATGTATATAATTCACAGATTAAAAAATATCAAGTCTTGACAAAAACAGATATTATGAGTATATATAAATGTGAAAGCAATAAAGCATTACGAATTTTAAAGCTTATGTTCCAAATGGGATATGGTAATAAGATTGGAAAAGAATACTATATATCACTCGAATCACAGAATGATTTTCTTACTGCAATGAGAGGTAAAGAAGTATTTATATAACATTTCGTGATGTTTGATGATACTTTAAGTATCACTTAAAACTATCACTTTTATATATGCAACGTGACATAAATGGCTAAAAATCAACATATTTGAGCAGTGCTATTAGTAATCGTAAACTACAAATAATCATAACGATGATATATCATGATAAGCAGCGGTGTTTACATCGCTGCTTATTACAGTTAAAGACAAACGCAGAGAAAAGAAACTTGAGAGGAACCTATGAAACGAAGGCTTCAAAAGGCAGGGATCATTTTAAGTATCCTTCTTGTGATCTTAGCAACAGGATATTTTGCAGGAACATGGTACTTAAAACAAAAAAATGAAGATACGAAGCAGACAACTGCACAGGCAGATGGGCAGAAGGCAGAAGCTGACAAGGAACAGGAAGCAGGAGCAAGGTCAGATCTGCAGACAGAATATGATACAATTTTAGAAAAATGCCAGAAAGAATTTATCAGTAATCGTCCGATCGATGAAAATTTTTTGGCATGGTTTCATTCTAAATATGGAGATGAGACATTAAAAAAAGTAGCAGATGAAGTAGAAAAGGAAAATCAGGATCCGAATATATGGTATACATTGACCGGCAATACGATGCAGGTGCTCTGGGTCTACTATTGCCAGGATACCGGATATCAGTCTGAACTGTTAGAAAATATCTATGACAAAGAATGTGCAGGGGAAGAGACCGTGTTGGATTTTACCGGAGACATCAATCTGTCGGAGGGCTGGTCTACGACCGTATTTATGGACAGACAGCCAGATGGCATTTATGATTGTCTGTCATCCGATCTAATGTTAGAACTGCAAAGTGCGGATATTTTGCTGATCAACAACGAATTTACCTATAGTAACAGAGGAACACCGTTAGCCGGAAAGGCATATACGTTCCGGGCGGCGCCATCCCGCGTGGAAGTGTTACAGCAGCTTGGTGCGGATATTGTTTCCCTTGCAAATAATCATGTTTATGATTATGGAGAAGAAGCACTGTTAGATACAATGGATACACTAGAGCAGGCACAGATACCCTATGTGGGAGCCGGCAGGAATTTAGAAGAAGCAGAAAAAATTGTTTATTTTATTGCAAATGGCAGAAAAATTGCAATAGTAGCTGCAACACAGATAGAACGTTCGTATTCCTATACAAAAGAAGCAACGAAAGACAGTCCCGGAGTGTTAAAGACCTTAAAACCTGACAAATTTACGGAAGTGATCCGAAAAGCAAAGAGTAACAGTGATATTGTCATTGCATATCCGCACTGGGGAACGGAAGGAAATCATTCCTATGGAGCAGACCAGAAGGAATTAGCGGAAGCATTTGTAAGTGCAGGAGCCGATGTGATCATTGGAGGACACACACATTGTTTACAGGGAATTGCTTATATAGAGGACGTACCGGTTCTCTACAGTCTGGGAAATTTCTGGTTTAATAACAAGACCTTAGATACCGGAGTAGCACAGGTGCGGATACAAAAAGACGGAAGTATCCGTTTGCGGTTTTTGCCATGTATCCAGTCGGGAACGAGGACCAGACTCCTGACCGATGGAAGCCAGAGGACAGAGGTTTTGGATTTTATGCGGGGACTTTCAAAGGATGTTTCCATAGATGAAGAAGGATATGTAACAAATTTATCGAAGTAGTTGAAAAATGTGTAGATTTGTTTTAAGATAAGTCTGAAAGTGATAAGAAAAGAGGAATTGAGTATGAGTAAAAAACCAACCGTATTAATGATTTTAGATGGATATGGTCTGAATAAGACCACAAAAGGAAATGCAGTAGCAGAGGCAAAGACTCCGGTCATGGACAAACTGATGAAAGAGTATCCGTTTGTAAGAGGTAATGCCAGCGGCTTAGCAGTAGGACTTCCGGATGGACAGATGGGTAATTCAGAAGTAGGACATCTGAACATGGGAGCAGGACGTATTGTATATCAGGAGCTTACAAGAATCACCAAAGATATTGAAGAAGGAACTTTCTTTGAGAATGAAGCACTTTTAAAAGCAGTAGAAAACTGCAAGAAAAATAACAGTGACCTTCATTTCTTCGGACTCTTATCCGATGGTGGTGTACATAGCCACAATACACACCTCTATGGCTTATTAGAGTTAGCAAAGAGAAACGGATTATCCAATGTATATGTACACTGCTTCTTAGACGGACGTGATACACCGCCTGCAAGCGGAAAAGATTTTGCAATTGCATTAGAGGATGAAATGAAAAAGATCGGCGTGGGTAAGATCGCATCTGTTTCCGGACGCTACTATGCAATGGACAGAGATAACAACTATGACCGTGTAAAATTAGCATATGATGCACTGACAAAAGGCGAGGGACAGACCGCTGCAAGTGGACCGGAAGCAATTCAGCAGTCCTATGACAAAGATGAGACAGATGAGTTCGTAAAACCAACCGTAGTTATGGAAAACGGTGCTCCGGTTGCAACTATTAAAGATAACGATTCTGTTGTTTTCTTCAACTTCCGCCCGGACCGTGCAAGAGAGATCACCAGATGCTTCTGCGATGATGATTTCAAGGGATTTGACAGAGGTGCAAGAATTAAGACAACCTTTGTATGCTTTACCGATTATGATCCGACGATCCCGAATAAATTTGTGGCATTCCCGAAGGTTGCCGTAACCAATACATTCGGTGAGTGGCTTGCAGCAAATCATATGACACAGGCCCGTATTGCAGAGACAGAAAAATACGCACATGTAACTTTCTTCTTCAACGGTGGTGTAGAAGAACCGAATGAGGGAGAAGACAGAATCTTAGTAAACTCTCCAAAGGTTGCTACCTATGACTTAAAACCGGAGATGAGTGCTTACGAAGTATGCGATAAATTGACAACAGCCATCCGTTCCGATAAATATGATGTTATCATCATCAACTTTGCAAACCCGGATATGGTAGGTCATACCGGAGTAGAAGAAGCTGCGATTAAGGCGGTAGAAGCAGTAGATGAATGTGTCGGAAAAGCAGTAGAGGCGATCAAAGAAGTCGATGGTGTAATGTTCATTTGTGCAGACCACGGAAATGCAGAGCAGTTGATCGACTACGAGACAGGTGCTCCGTTTACCGCACATACCACCAATCAGGTACCATTTATCTTAGTAAACTATGATCCTGCATATACCTTAAGAGATGGCGGATGCTTAGCAGATATCGTACCAACTCTGATCGAGACCATGGGAATGAAACAGCCGGCAGAGATGACCGGAAAATCCCTGTTGATCAAAAAATAAGACGATCGATCGTCAAAAATATATCGGATGAAAAGCAGACCCTGGAATTTCAAAATCCCGAAATGGTTTTGGAGTTTCAGGGTTTTTTATAACATAGTTATTAGCACAACTTATAAATGGAAGAAATTACACAAAAAAACTAATAAAAATATCAGAATTTTCTACACCCGGAAAAACACAACTCCGGTCAAATCCGTTGACTTTCCAAAACGCCCTGTATTATAATTTTTTCTGTAGTATGTAAACAGAGTTTAAGTTATGGAAAGCATAGAAAATGGAGGACGACATGAGTACACAGGAATTTTTGCCAATTAAAGAAGGAAAAGTACGCGAGGTATATGATATCGGAGAAAGCCTCATTATCACAGCGACAGACAGAATCTCAGCATTTGACCACATTTTGAAGAATCAGATTACCCAAAAGGGTGCGATCTTAACACAGATGTCTAAGTTCTGGTTTGATTTTACGAAAGATATCGTACCAAACCATATGCTTTCCGTTGATGTGAAAGATATGCCGGAATTTTTCCAGCAGGAAAAATTTGACGGAAACAGCATGATGTGCAAGAAGTTAGAGATGCTTCCGATCGAGTGCATCGTGCGCGGATATATTACAGGAAGCGGATGGGAGAGTTATAAGGAAAACGGAACAGTCTGCGGGATTACATTACCGGAGGGCTTAAAAGAGTCAGACAAGCTGCCGGAGCCGATCTATACACCAAGTACCAAAGCAGAGATCGGACTGCATGATGAAAATATATCCTTTGAAAGAAGTGTAGAGATTTTAGAGGAAATCTATCCGGGAAAAGGTGCGGACTACGCAAACCAGATCAAGGACTGTACCATTGCATTGTATAAAAAATGTGCAGAGTATGCGTTGAGCAAAGGCATTATCATTGCAGATACCAAGTTTGAGTTCGGTTTAGACGAGAACGGAAACGTAGTGCTTGGAGATGAAATGCTCACACCGGACAGCTCCAGATTCTGGCCATTAGAGGGATATGAAGCAGGAAAATCCCAGCCATCCTTTGACAAACAGTTTGTCAGAGACTGGTTAAAAGCAAATCCGGACAATGATTATCTGCTGCCGGAAGAAGTTGTCATAAAAACCGTAGACAAATATAAAGAGGCTTATGAATTGCTGACTGGTACAAAATTCGATTAATTCTGCATAGAGAATTACAGGCAGTAAGAAGAATACCGGTGGTCTAAAGACAGCCGGGTAGTGAAAGGTTAAAACTTTATGAAGAATAAAGAATTAGAAAAAAATACACCGTGGGATGATCTGCATGAGGAATGTGGCGTCTTTGGAATGTATGATTTTGATGGACATGATGTGGCATCCACAATCTATTATGGTTTATTTGCATTGCAGCACCGCGGACAGGAGAGCTGTGGTATTGCAGTCAGCAAGACAGACGGACCAAAAGGAAAAGTGACCACACATAAGGATATGGGACTGGTGAATGAAGTCTTTACTCAGGATATTTTAGAGTCCATGAAAGGAGATATCGGAGTCGGTCATGTCCGCTATTCTACAGCCGGAGCCTCCACACGAGAGAATGCACAGCCATTGGTGTTGAACTATGTGAAGGGAACCTTAGGATTAGCTCACAACGGAAATCTGATCAATGCAAATGAGCTTCGCAGAGAATTAGAGTATACCGGAGCGATTTTCCAGACAACGATCGATTCAGAGGTCATTGCTTATCATATCGCAAGGGAACGCCTTAATTCCGATAACGTAGAAGAAGCAGTGCGAAGAGCAGCACAAAAGATTCAGGGGGCTTTTGCACTGGTTGTCATGAGTCCCAGAAAACTGATCGGCGCAAGAGATCCATATGGATTTAAACCGCTCTGTATCGGAAAAAGAGACAATGCCTATATTTTAACATCGGAAAGCTGTGCCTTAGACACACTCGGAGCAGAATTTGTCCGTGATGTGCTGCCGGGTGAGGTGGTTACGATCACGCCGGAAAAAGGAATCGTATCCGATACCACGATGTGTTTAGAGAAAGAAAGACAGGCACGTTGTATTTTTGAATATATTTATTTTGCAAGACCGGACAGCCAGATCGATGGGATCGGAGTCTATGATTCCAGAATTAAAGCAGGCAGATTTTTAGCAATGGATTCACCGGTAGAGGCAGACTTAGTCGTAGGCGTGCCGGAATCGGGAAATGCGGCAGCACTTGGATATGCCATGGAATCGGGAATCCCTTATGGAACGGCATTTGTAAAAAATGGCTATGTCGGAAGAACCTTTATCAAGCCAAAACAGAGCAACCGCGAATCCAGTGTAAAGATCAAGCTGAATGTCCTAAAAGAGGCAGTAGATGGAAAACGAGTCATCATGATAGACGATTCCATTGTGCGAGGAACAACCTCTGACCGTATCGTGCGTATGCTAAGGGATGCAGGGGCAACAGAAGTACATGTACGGATTTCCTCCCCGCCATTCTTATGGCCTTGTTATTTTGGAACCGATATTCCGGAAAGAGAGCAGCTGATCGCCTATAACCGGACGATAGAAGAGATCCGGGATGTGATCGGTGCGGATTCCCTAGGCTATTTAGAGATTCCAAGATTAGAAGAATTAGTCAACGGATTGTCCATCTGTAAAGGATGCTTTACAGGAAAATATCCGATGGAACCGCCAAAAGAGGACATCCGCGGAGACTTTGAGAGATGATCATAGTTCAATCATAACCATATAAAGCAGATACCCCGTATACGAAAGGAGACACCTATGTCAACAGACAGATATAACAGTCCGCTCTCAGAGCGCTATGCAAGTAAAGAAATGCAGTATATTTTTTCACCGGATATGAAATTCCGTACCTGGAGAAAACTCTGGATCGCGCTTGCAGAGACAGAAATGGAATTAGGTCTTTCCGAGAATGGAAAACCGGTCATCACACAGGAGCAGATCGATGAGTTAAAGGCAAATGCCGAGGATATTAATTATGAAGTGGCAAAAGAGCGTGAAAAGTTAGTACGCCATGATGTTATGAGCCATGTGTATGCTTATGGACAGCAGTGCCCAAAGGCAGCAGGTATCATTCATTTAGGAGCAACCTCCTGTTATGTGGGTGACAATACGGACATTATCGTCATGAACGAGGCACTGAAATTAGTCCGTAAAAAATTAGTCAATGTGATCGATGAACTTGCAAAATTTGCAGACGAATATAAAGAACTGCCGACACTGGCATTTACACATTTCCAGCCGGCACAGCCGACTACCGTAGGAAAACGTGCAACACTCTGGATGCAGGAATTTTTAATGGATTTAGAGGATTTAGAGTATGTACAGAACAGCTTAAAACTCTTAGGCTCTAAAGGAACGACAGGAACACAGGCAAGTTTTCAGGAGTTATTCGCAGGAGATCAGGAAACCATCGATAAGATCGATCCGATGATCGCGAAAAAAATGGGATTTGCAGAATGTTATCCGGTATCCGGTCAGACCTATTCAAGAAAAGTAGATACCAGAGTAGCAAATGTTTTAGCAGGCATTGCAGCAAGTGCGCATAAGATGTCAAATGATATCCGTCTGCTCCAGCACTTAAAAGAAGTAGAAGAGCCATTTGAGAAAAACCAGATCGGTTCCTCCGCGATGGCATATAAGAGAAATCCGATGCGGAGTGAGCGTATTGCATCTCTTTCCCGCTATGTGATGATCGATGCCTTAAATCCGGCGATCACATCTGCAACACAGTGGTTTGAGAGAACGTTAGACGATTCCGCAAACAAGCGTTTAAGCATTCCGGAAGGCTTCCTTGCCATTGACGGTATTTTAGATTTATGTCTGAACGTCGTAGACGGACTGGTAGTATATGATAAGGTTATCCGCAAACACATGATGGCAGAGCTTCCGTTCATGGCAACCGAAAATATTATGATGGATGCCGTAAAAAATGGAGGTAACCGTCAGGAGATGCACGAAAAGATCCGTCAGCTTTCCATGGAGGCAGGAAAGAATGTCAAAGAGGAAGGAAAAGACAACAATCTTTTAGAACTGATCGCAGCAGATCCGGCATTCAATCTGACCTTAGAAGAATTAGAAAAATCTATGGACCCTGCAAAATATGTGGGAAGAGCACCGATCCAGGTAACCGCATTCTTAGAAAATGTCATAAAACCGGCATTAGAAGAACGCAAAGACCTGCTTGGCGTAGAGGTTGAAATCAACGTATAAAAGGACAGGATATCGCAGCAAAATCGTAAAGCGGCAAAAATAACAGCATAGAGAACAGATTAAAAAAACGGCAATGATCTTTAGAGAGTTGCCGTTTTTTTGCATAATTTTGAATGGATCGGACAGGATAACAGAAAAAAGAGTGAGGAAGAGATATGAACAGTTTTTATCCGATTACAGAAGTAAAAGCAAGACAGATTTTAGACTCCAGAGGAAATCCGACCATTGAAGCAGAAGTAAAGGTATCCGATTATATTGTGGGAAGTGCCGCTGTCCCATCCGGTGCGAGTACCGGACGGTTTGAAGCAGTAGAGCTTCGCGATGGTACCACAGAATACTTTGGACTTGCCGTACAGAATGCCGTGCGTCATGTCAATGAACGGATCGCAAAAGAAATCATCGGTATGAATGTATTAGAGCAGGAAAATATCGATGCAAAGATGATCGCCTTAGATGGCACGGAAAATAAAGTCAATCTTGGTGCCAATGCGATGTTAGCAGTCTCTATGGCAGTGGCAAGAGCGGCGGCAAATGCGTTAGAGATCCCACTTTACCGTTATCTTGGAGGCTGTCACACAAGATTGCTCCCGGTTCCGATGATGAATATTTTAAACGGTGGAAAACATGCGGCGAATACCGTGGATTTTCAGGAATTTATGATCATGCCGGTGCAGGCAGAGGATTTTTCGGATGCACTGCGTAAATGTGCCGAGGTCTACCACAATTTAAAGAGATTATTAGAAGAAAAAAATTATGCCACAGGTGTTGGGGACGAGGGTGGTTTTGCCCCGGATCTGCCGGATGCAAAGGCAGTCCTGAAGTTTATCGTCAAAGCGATCGAGGCAGCCGGTTACGAGGCAGGGACAGATTTTAAAATTGCAATAGATGCAGCGGCAAGTGAGCTATACTGTGAAGAGGACGGCATGTATCACTTTGAGGGCGAAGGAAAGTTAAAAGATGAAGAAGTCTTAAGGGATACGAATGAAATGATCTCATACTATGAGGAATTGATCGAAGAGTTCCCGATCATTTCGATCGAAGACGGGTTAGACGAAGATGACTGGGATGGCTGGAAAGCAATGACAAAGCGTTTAGGCGACCGTGTCCAGTTAGTCGGAGACGATCTGTTTGTAACGAATACCAAACGTCTGGATTTAGGAATTAAGTTTCATACCGGCAATGCCATTTTGATCAAAGTCAATCAGATCGGTACGGTGACAGAGGCAATGGATGCGATCGAATTAGCTCAGAAAAATGCATTTCGTGCAGTGATCTCCCATCGTTCCGGGGAAACAGAGGATTCTTTTATTGCAGACCTTGCCGTAGCGGTCAATGCAGGGCAGATAAAAACAGGAGCACCATGCCGGAGTGAGCGTGTCGCAAAATACAACCGGCTTCTTCGGATTGAAGAAGAGATGAAGGAAGCAGCCAAATATACGAATCCATTTAACAAGATTTAATACCGGGTTTTGGGCGAAAACCCTTGCATAGACATAGAAAGTATGATATACTTTACCAAGTTACGAGTGGAGGAAACTACAGGAGGTGTCACAAGTGGCAGTTTTAAAAACGATATTAACAGTAGTATTAATTCTTATAAGTATCATCATTACAGCTATTATTTTATGTCAGGAAGGTAAATCCGCAGGACTTGGAGCAATTGCAGGTGCATCCGATACCTATTGGAGCAAGCATAAAGACCGTTCCATGGAAGGTGTCTTAGTTAAAGCAACCAGAGCTTTGGTCGCACTGTTTTTAATACTTTCCATTGTATTGAATATAGGAAGTTTCTAAAGGAAATGCAGGGCTGTCGTTGATGCGACAGTCCTTTTTGAGTTTAATAGGAGAATTATGGATCACGAAGCATTAGAAAAAAGAAAAAAAACCATATACAGTCTCTTGTGTGATGACTTTTATGTGCCAATGAAAGCCAAAGAGATGGCTATGCTCTTACAGATTCCGAAAAGCCAGAGAGCAGAATTGCAGGAAGTGTTAGACGCACTGGTGGCTGACGGCAAGGCAGATGTCAGCAAAAAGGGAAAATACAGTAAGGCAAAACATCATTTTGTAACCGGTGTATTTGAGAGTCATCCAAAAGGGTTTGGATTTTTACGGATGGAAGAGGGCGAGGATATCTATATTCCGGAATCTGAAGTCCATGGAGCCATGCATTTAGATACCGTACAGGTAAAGATCATGCCGTCGACCGGAGGAAAGCGGCAAGAGGGTTCAATCGTAAAAATCTTAGAACACGGTGTCACGAAGGTGGTTGGTTATTACGAACAGAGTAAAAATTTTGGATTTGTAGTGCCGGATAATCAGAAGATCGCAAATGACATTTTTATTCCGATCGAGCGTTCCAAAGGAGCAGTCAGTGGTCATAAGGTAGTCTGCGAGATTACCGATTACGGCAGAGACGGCAGAAAGCCGGAGGGAAAGATTGTTGAGATCTTAGGTCATGTCAATGATCCGGGAGTGGATATTCTATCCATCGTAAAAGCCTATGATCTGCCGGTGGAATTTTCGGAAAAGATTTTGAACCAGGCAGAGCGTGTGGCAAAAGAGGTCAGTGAAGCTGATATGGCAGGAAGAATGGACATAAGGGACTGGCAGACAGTCACGATCGATGGCGAAGATGCCAAGGACCTGGATGATGCGATCACGCTGACCGAAGAAGATGGCATTTATACGTTAGGTGTCCACATTGCAGATGTAACGAATTATGTGCAGGAGCACTCCGCTTTGGATGTTGAGGCCGAGAAACGTGGCACCAGTGTTTATTTAGTAGACCGTGTGATCCCAATGCTGCCGCATACGTTATCGAATGGGATATGTTCACTGAATCAGGGCGAGAACCGTCTGGCATTGAGCTGTATTATGAAATTTGACGACAAGGGAAAACTGTTAGATCATGTGATCGCAGAGACTGTTGTGCGGGTGGACAGACGTATGAGTTACACCAGTGTCAAAAAAATTTTACAGGAACAGGATGAGAAAGAGCGGGCAGAATACGAAGAACTGATCCCGATGTTTGAGCGGATGGAAAAGTTAGCAGCTATTTTGCGGAAAAAACGTATGAAGCGTGGCTCAATTGACTTTGATTTTCCTGAGACAAAGATTATTTTAGATAAAAAGGGAAATCCGGTGGATATCCGCCCGTATGAGCGGAATGTTGCAACAAAGATCATTGAAGATTTTATGTTAGCAGCAAACGAAACGGTTGCCGAGGACTATTTCTGGCAGGAGATACCGTTCGTTTACCGGACACATGAGAATCCCGATGAGGAAAAGATCCAAAAACTGTCTACGTTTATCAATAACTTTGGTTACAGTATGCATATCGCAAAGGATGAGGTACATCCAAAAGAACTGCAAAAGCTGTTAGAACAGATTGAGGGAACACCCGAAGAACCTTTGATCAGCCGACTGACCCTGCGTTCGATGAAGCAGGCAAAGTATACGGTGGATTGTATCGGGCATTTTGGCTTAGCGGCAAAATACTACTGTCATTTTACTTCTCCGATCCGCAGATATCCGGATCTGCAGATCCATCGTATTATCAAAGAGAATCTGCGTGGCAGGATGAATGATACCAGAAAGGCACATTATGAGAAGATCCTGCCGGAAGTTGCATTACATGCAAGCAAGCGGGAACGTTTAGCAGAAGAGGCAGAACGAGAGACAGATAAACTCAAAAAAGTGGAGTATATGAGTCAGCACATTGGAGAGACTTTTGAAGGTGTCATATCCGGTGTTACCCGGTATGGCATGTATGTAGAGCTTGCAAATACAATAGAGGGTATGATCCGTGTCACGGATCTGACAGACGATTATTACAACTACAGCGAAGAAACCTATGAATTAATAGGAGAAGTTACAAATAAGCATTACAAACTCGGTCAGAGACTAAAGATCCGTGTAAAAGATACCGATACTTTTATGCGGACGATAGATTTTGAGTTAGCGGAGGAAGAAGATGGCAAAGGAAAGTATCAAGCTGATCGCGAACAATAAAAAAGCCAGACATGATTATTTTTTAGAAGAAAAATATGAGGCGGGAATTGCACTTCACGGCACAGAAGTCAAATCCCTGCGTATGGGAAAATGCAGCATCAAAGAGTCTTTTATCCGTATTGAGAACGGAGAGGTCATTATCTATGGCATGCATATCTCTCCTTATGAAAAAGGAAATATTTTTAATAAAGATCCGCTGCGCCCGAAAAAACTTCTGATGCACAAAGCGGAGATCCGTAAACTGCAAGGTAAGATTGCAGAAAAAGGGTATACCTTAGTCCCGGTGGAAGTATACTTAAAGGGTGGATTAGTCAAAGTACAGGTTGCATTGGCAAAAGGTAAGAAGCTCTATGATAAGCGCGATGATATAGCCAAGAAAGACCAGAGGCGTGAAGCGGAACGGAATTTTAAGGTAAAGAATCTTTATTAAAAAGAACGATAAAAAAGCCCGAAGAGAACCCTTGACGGCGGAAACAATCGAGTCTATAATAGCAGGTGTAGAAGTGACCTACACCCGAATTCGGGGTAGTAATGGTTTCGACAGGGATGATGAAGCTGGAGAAGCGAGTCGAAAGAAATTGCGTCAAATTTCACAATTAAATTTAAACGCTGAAGATAATTTAGCATACGCTGCCTAAGTGCAGCAGTCTGACCTAGGGCACTCACACCTTAGGAGCCAGGCTTCGACTATGTGAGAAACGACTTATGCTAAGCTTTGCACATAAGGGCGTATTATGAAGCTACTAAAGCGGTAACTGTGTCTGTTGCAGGTATCGTGGAGGGAATGTTAAATCACAGACTACACTCGTAGAAGTACAGGGGATTTGTTTTTGGACACGGGTTCGACTCCCGTCTACTCCATTAAAACTGAACAAGTCGAACTCTGTATAGGATCTTATCGTATACAGAAATCGGTTTTGTTTGGTGTATTGAAGAAAATAGGAATTCTCTAAAAGAAAATTCGTACATAGATTATTATTATCATGGATCAATTGAGATTTTGATAAAATTATTTGAATGATAAAATGGAAATGTAAGGAATGTGTCGGATTATACTGCATCAGACATAAAGGCAATTCTACCATGTGAATACTTGGGGGTATAACAAACAGGCACCAACGGAAAGAAAAATTTAAGTTATTTTGGCATTTTGAAATTATAAGGGGATATTCCTGATTTAGACTAGGGATATCCCCTTGATTACGTTTTAAGATTTTTTGAGAATTCATGTTAAGGGGGAATGTTTGTGCCAACATTTCCGCAGAAAAGAAAGATGTGCGGACTGGTGTATTCAGAAGCAATGGTGACTATTCCCGGACGATGACTATTTGTTATATGAATGCCCAATTAATATACTGACACGGATAAAAATTTTGATGGTTTTAAAATTGCAGGACTTATGATATAATTGTAAGCTGTATGAAACGATTATGTTTACACAGCCAGACAACAACATATAAGACAAAGAACATTAAGAGTATTGCCAGAAGAAACGATTAAAATGTGGACAGCATAAAAAAGAAAAAGCCTTAATGATTGTGTAATAAATTGTGCAGTAAAATAACATAGAAAGGCAAAGATGCCGGGAAAGCAGGCATTTTTGAACAGGTAAAGATAAAAATGAAATTAGGCATCGTTGGATTACCAAACGTAGGAAAAAGTACATTGTTTAACTCCCTTACCAAAGCAGGGGCAGAGTCAGCAAACTATCCATTCTGTACCATTGACCCGAATATCGGCGTGGTAGCAGTACCGGATGAGCGTTTGCAGAAGTTAGGCGAGATGTATCAGTCAAAAAAAGTAACACCGGCAGTCATTGAATTTGTAGATATTGCAGGACTTGTAAAGGGAGCGAGCAAAGGAGAGGGACTTGGAAACCAGTTCCTTGCAAACATCCGTGAGGTAGATGCGATCGTGCATGTGGTCAGATGTTTTGAGGATACCAATATCGTACACGTGGATGGAAATATTGATCCATTGCGTGATATTGAAACAATCAATCTGGAGCTTTTATTTTCCGATATGGAAATTTTGGAAAGAAGATATGCAAAGACATCAAAGGCTGCTCGTATGGACAAGTCTTTACAGAAGGAAGCAGCAATGCAGGAACGTTTGAAAGCACATATGGAAGCTGGAAATTCTGCTCGTACCTTTGAATTATTAGACGAGGACGAAGAAGCATTCTTTAAGGAATATGGTTTACTTACAGCAAAACCTGTTATTTATGCGGCAAATGTGTCAGAAGATGAAGTGGCAAATGATGGTGCAGATAATGCGGGTGTTGCAGCAGTGCGTGAGTTTGCAGCAACAGAAGGCAGTGAAGTGTTTGTTATCTGTGCTGAAATTGAGCAGGAAATTGCAGAATTGGATGACGATGAAAAGGCAATGTTCCTGGAAGAACTCGGAATGAAAGAATCCGGTCTTGATAAGCTGATTAAGGCAAGCTATTCTCTTCTTGGATTGATTAGTTATCTTACATCCGGAGAAGATGAGACACGTGCATGGACGATTACTAAGGGAACAAAAGCTCCACAGGCAGCTGGAAAGATACATACAGATTTTGAACGTGGATTCATCAAAGCAGAAGTTGTGAATTATCAGGATCTTTTGGACTGTGGAAGCACGGCTGCGGCAAAAGAAAAGGGATTGGTTCGTGTAGAAGGAAAAGAATATGTCGTGCAGGACGGCGATGTGATTTTATTCCGTTTTAATGTTTAATTTATATATAGTAGAAGTGAACTGTGACAGAAAAAGGCTTTTTACATATAATGTAAAGAGTCTTTTTTTATGGGAAAAGATATGCTTCTGTGTGAATTGCAGACAAAAGATGTCATTAATGTCAAAACAGCAAAATGTTTAGGACGCGTGATGGATTTGGAATTGGATGAAAAAAGAGGATGTATCTGTACACTAATTGTACCTTCCAAAGGAAAGATTTGTGGCTTCTTTTTTCATGAATGTGAATACTGGATTCCATGGAACCAGGTATGCCGTGTCGGAACGGATATGATTTTGGTAGATGTTAACGAAAAAGAAGTCATGCATAAACCATAGCAATAGCCCCGAAACAGCCCGGAAATAGTATGAATTGCTTGACAATTCCTGCAAAAAACGTGTAATATGAACCTATATTTTGTGGCTTGGGCGAAGTGAATTCGCTGAGAAATGGAGGAAAGACATGAAGTGTCCTTTTTGCAGTAGTGAAAATACCAGAGTAATAGATTCGAGACCGGCAGATGATAACAATTCGATTCGTCGTCGCCGCATGTGTGACGAGTGTGGCAAACGTTTTACTACCTATGAAAAAGTAGAGACGATTCCACTGATTGTCATCAAGAAGGACAACAACCGTGAGCAGTACGATCGTTCCAAGATTGAGGCTGGTGTACTTCGCGCCTGTCATAAGCGACCGATTTCTGCGAATGACATCAACAAGCTGATTGATGAAGTAGAGACAGAGATTTTTGCCCGTGAAGAAAAAGAAATACCAAGTGACGAAATCGGTGAAATCGTCATGGATAAAATAAAGGATTTAGACGATGTAGCATATGTACGTTTCGCATCGGTCTATCGTGAATTTAAAGATGTCAATACATTTATGAGTGAATTGAAGAAAATGTTAGACAAATAAAAGGGTTAAGATTTTTTCGCGTGGTCCGATATATTATGTGTAAGCAAGATTGTTTCGTGTTTGCGAAGTAGGAGAGTAAGATGAACATATCAGGTATCCGACCAGCCGTTGGATTTTATGATTACAATAGCATAAAGCAAGCCGAAGAAGTTGGTGTAGTATCACAGGAGATTGCGCCAAATCGTGTTACGGAGGTTCCAGCAGATACAGCGACAGCAGCACAGAATGCAGAAGATGTTGCTGCAAGAAGCAGACAGACCTTTGGTGCATATGATTATGCAGGCCAGTATGAGCCGGATGCGACGTATGAGCTTAAGGGAGCAGATAGTGATATTCGTTCATTAGATGTTGCAAAAGCAGTATCGGATATGCAAAAAGATGAATTGATTCACCAGTATCAATATTTTGTGGGTCAGGATTTGGGAACAAATACACCGGCTACACCATCGATACGTGGGGCAGAAGATTTTTCATTATAAGATCATACATAAGGAGATTCTCATATGATATGGGAGTCTCTTTTTTTCTATGTTAAATGATCATTTTGTATTACTATAGAATAAATTCTAAAAAAGACTTGACCTTCCACCTTATGGAAGTTGTATAAAAAGGGCATCAGACAGGCAGAAAGGAAGAAAGGTAGGATGAAAATCAAACAAGCGGAAGAACTGGCAGGAATTTCCAGCAAAAATATCCGGTTTTACGAAGAGCAGGGATTGCTGCAGCCAAAACGTTCTGAAAATGGATATCGAAATTATTCTATCGAGGATGTGGAGCTGTTAAAACGTATCAAGTTTTTGCGCAAACTTGGAACACCGGTAGATGAGATTTTAAAGCTTTTTCAAGGGAATATTTCCATGGCAGAGTGCTTAGAACATCGGAAAGCAGCACTTGAAAAAGAAGAGAAGAACGTGGAGCGCATGCATATGCTGGCAGAACAGATGCTAGAGCAGAATCCTTCCATTCAGGATATAGATATCGATTTCTGGCTGGATGAAATGGAAAAAATGGAAAAGGAGGGAACAAGTTTTTTGAATGTGAATATGTTGGATCGGCGTAAAAGAAAAAAGGTAGGAGCCATTGCCGGCGCAGGCGTTATGCTTGTATTTATGATTGGCTTGATTTTATTTGACTTTTGGGGATGGATGACAGATCCGGAAATGCCAATTGGCATATTTTTATTATTGCTTGCAGTAGCAGTGGCTATTGCAGCAGGCACACTTGTTGCTGTTTTTAACCGTATGAAAGAGATTGATGGAGGAGAAGAAGATGAAGCTGCTAAGTATTAATTATATTCCAGGAAAAGAAATTGAAGCATTGGGCATGGTAAAAGGAACCGTTGTACAGACAAAAAATATTGGTCGTGATTTTATGGCTGGAATGAAGACCTTGGTTGGAGGCGAGATTGTCGGATATACGGAGATGCTGAATGAAGCAAGGCAAATTGCGGTAAAACGTATGGTGGATGAAGCAAAAGCATTGGACGCCGACGCGGTTATTGATGTAAAATATGGTTCATCACAGGTGATGCAAGGGGCAGCCGAAATAATCGCATATGGAACGGCTGTAAAAGTAGTGGGAGAAGAAAAGTAGGGTAAAATGACAACAATACAGGAAGATTTGTTTGCAATGCAGGATCTTGGATATCGGGATTTTCATGCAAAACTAATACCAAATATTGACAAAGACACCATTATTGGTGTTCGTACCCCGCACCTTCGTGCTTATGCAAAAAAGCGTTTGCAGGCGCAGGATTATGAGGCGTTTTTACACGAGTTACCCCATACCTATTATGAAGAGAATAATCTGCATGGTATGTTGATTGAAAAAGGCATAGATTTTGAAAAAGTCGTTTCTGAGTTAAACGGCTTTTTGCCGTATATAGATAATTGGGCAACGTGTGACATGATTTCGCCCAAAGTGTTCAAAAAACATTTACCAGAACTATTACCGCAGATTGACGTATGGATGGCAAGTGAACATCCGTATACCATACGTTTTGGTATAGAAATGTTGATGAAATTTTATCTGGATGAAGCATTTGACACAAAATATCTGGAAAAAGTAGCGACAGTGCAGTCGGAAGCATATTATGTGCGGATGATGATTGCCTGGTATTTTGCAACGGCACTTGCAAAACAGTATAAGGATACTATCCTGATTTTAGAAGAAAAAAGACTAGATGTGTGGACGCACAACAAAACCATACAAAAGGCGATAGAGAGTTACCGGATTATGCCAGAACAAAAAGATTACTTACGTTCTTTGCGCAGAAAGAAGACAGAAAGTAAAGGAGAAGATATTGTGTTTTAGAGGTAATTTGTTATAATTATGTTGTTATACTTTGTCATAATATTGTAATTACGAGTGAGGTAAGAAAATGAAAATAAAAGCAGAAGAAACGTTTGCAATTGTGATTGATTATCAGGAAAAAATATTGCCGGCAATGAGTGGACAGGAAGCACTTTTACGCAAGAGTGAGGTTTTACTTGGTGGTCTTAAGGCGCTGGACATACCGATGATTCTGACGACGCAGTATGCAAAGGGACTAGGGGATAATGTCCCTGCAATTACAGAGGCAATGGGCGTACAGGAAGCGATTGATAAGAACACCTTTAGTGTTTATCAGAATGATCAGGTACGACAAGTAATTCCACATGGAAAGAAAAATGTCATTCTTTGTGGTATTGAAGCACATATTTGTGTGTTACAGTCGTTGATGGATTTGCAGGAAGCCGGATACCAGACGATTTTGGTAGCAGATTGTGTGGCAAGCAGAAGCGATAAAGATTTGGCATTTGCCTATGAAAGAGCAAAACAGGAAGGTGCAATTATCACCACTGCGGAAGCTATGTTATACGAATTAGCAGGAAGTTCAAAGCATCCTGCATTTAAAACAATTTCTGCCCTTGTAAAATAAAGCGTGGACAGGTATAGAAAGAAAAAGATGGGAGCATAAAAATGAAAATAGGAATTGGAAATGATCATGCAGCAGTTGCAATGAAGAATGAAATTAAGGCATATTTGGAGGAACTCGGACACGAAGTAGTAGACTATGGTACTTATACTGAGGAAAGCTGCGATTATCCAGTATATGGAGAAGCTGTGGGGCGTGCTGTCGTCGCAAAGGAAGTAGAATGTGGTGTCTTGATTTGTGGTACCGGTGTAGGTATATCCATTGCAGCAAATAAGGTGCCGGGAGTACGCGCAGCCGTTTGCTCTGAAACAACAACAGCGCGTCTGGTAAAGGAACATAACAATGCAAATATCATTGCATTTGGAGCCCGCATTGTTGGCATAGAAGTGGCAAAAGATATTGTAAAAACATATTTAGATGCAGAATTTCAGGGAGAACGTCATGAGAAACGTATTGCCATGATCCATGAAATCGAGAATAAAAGATAATATAACACATAGAGAAAAGGAATAAGCCTATGCAGAAGATGATTTACTTGGGAATCCTTTTTGCGTTAACCATTCTTGTGGTTGCATTTGCGAGAACGATTAGCAAAAAACATGATAAAGTGAGCAAGACAATTTTTATGCTCTTTGCAGTGGCCGTTGCTGCCATCATTGCCAACGGTATTTTTGTCATGTCGTATGAAAAGACGATTGCTACAGCTTTTCACAGTGTGTTTTTGTCATGTATTGACTGGGTGTTATTATATATGATTCGCTATGTGTATTATTACACGGAGCATGAGGGAAAACGTGCAAAATGGATGTTGCTTTGCTATGTGGTGGCAGCAGTTGAGACGGTCAGCATGATACTTAATCCGATCTTTCATCATGTGTTTGTATTGCAGGAAGCGTATTCAAAGTCTTACGGAGCATATTTTTATCCGACCGGATATACACCGGTTTTTTATATCCATCTGGTTTACTGTTATGTACTGGTGCTTGGAATTGGCATACTTTTGATACACAAGATCAGACATACAGCACGATTGTACCGCAAAAAATATATGGCAATTTTGCTGTCTTTTATTACAACGATTGTGTTTGATGCCATTGGTTTGGCATTGAAGCCACCGATTGATATATCCCTTATTTTCTATTGTGCACTGGCATTGTTTATCTGTTTCTTTACAGAATTTTATGTGCCACAGGCGATGATTGATCAGATTCTTTCACGCGCAGTGCAGATTGCAGAAATGGGCGTAGGATGTGTAGATATTAGTGGAAAATGTATCTATGTCAACCGACGTGGAAAAGATATGTTTTACCGTTATAAGCATATTTCTCTGGATAAAGAACTCAGCGTGGCGGAACAGTATTTTGATGGCTGGTTAAAACGTCATTGGCAGGATGGTTGCAGTGAACAGGTATACATGGAGCATTTTGAGGCGGATGACCGGACATTCAATTATGAATTTACCGTGCAGCGTCTGACGGATGAAGAGGACAATTTCCTGGGGTATTTTGTTACTTGTATTGACCGTACGGAAGAGACCGAAAAATATCGGGAAGAACACTATCGTGCGACGCATGATATGTTGACCGGTATTTATAATGAGCAGTGCTTTGAAGAACACGTGATAGAGACACTTCGTACAGCAGGAAAACCGTATGTCATGATTACATCAGATATCAAAGACTTTAAGCTTGTCAATGATATGCTGGGGACAAAATGTGGGGATGAGATTCTCAAGCTGCATGCGCATTATTTGCGGGAACGTGCAAAAGAGGATGAAGTTTATGGTCGCTTGAGTGAAGATCAATTTGCGTTTTGCATGCCAAAGGAACGTTATGCGGAAGAATTATTTATTGATGTAATGGATCGCGTGATTTCATCGTTTGAAAACGAATACTTCCGTTTACAGCTTTATATGGGCGTTTATGAAATCACAGATGTAACAGAGCCTGTGTATATGATGATTGACAAGTGTAATTTGGCAATCAATACCATAAAGGGGGATTATACAAAGCGTGTGGCATATTTTGATGATGCTCTTTTGCACAAAGAAGTGGAAAAGAATATGATTATCAATGAGTTTGAGCAGGCGCTTGATTTAGGACAGATTCAGATTTATTTGCAGGCGCAGACAAAAGCGGATGGCACAGTTACTGGTGCGGAGGCATTGGCTAGATGGATACATCCGACAAAAGGTCTGATTGCACCAAATGAATTCATTCCAACCCTAGAGGCAACCGGATTGATTTATAAGCTGGATTTGTTTGTGTGGGAGTTGGCAGCACAACAATTGGCATTATGGCATGAAAAAGGCAGGGATGATTTATATCTATCCGTTAATATTTCCGTGCAGGATCAATATTATCTGGATGTCTATGAAGTATTTACTGGCTTGGTGGAAAAATATCATATAGATCCACGTAAGTTAAAATTAGAAATAACAGAAACACTTTTTGTGTCTGAACTTGAAAACCATAAAAATATGCTAGAGCGTTTGCAGAGCTACGGATTTGAAGTAGAGATTGATGATTTCGGTAGTGGATATTCTTCTCTTAACATATTAAAAGATATCAAAGCAGATGTTATTAAGATTGATATGGGATTTTTGCAGGAAACAAAGAATGTGGACCGCAGCCAGTCTATTTTACGCTCGTTGATCCGTCTGGTAAAACAGCTTCATATGGAAGTGATTACCGAGGGCGTTGAAACGGAACAGCAGGTGCAGGAGCTGTTAGAGATGGGGTGCGAGTGTTTCCAAGGTTTTTATTTCTGTCGTCCAATTCCGTTGGAGGAATTTGAAGAAAAATATCATATCTAAGAATTCTGAAAATAGTATATGTAGATAAAATAGCGAAAGTTATCGAAATATTGATAACTTTCGCTATTTTTTGCATGAGAAGAATGGACGGTTATGGTAAATATAGCATGATAAACATTAAATTAGGATACTTATGGAGGCATGAGAGATGAAAAAAAAGTCACAGGCTACTAAGAATATGAAAAAAGGATTTGGTATGATGACCAAAATTATCACACCGGTTGTAACAATGGCATTAGTGACACTGATTTCTGTTTTGGGGCTTCGTATGTCGGTGCAGAATTTGTATAACCAGGGAATGATGATTTCCAATCAGATTGTCGCCTGTGTGGACGCTGCGGGAGCGTTGGATACTGACTATACTAAGATGCAATCTTACACGTCAAATGTTGTGAATGAGCCGGATGCAGAAAAACTGAAGGGTTATAGTGAGGCATTGGATCAGGCATACGAACGCATGGGAAAAAGTATTGAAGTATTTGAAAAATACGCCTATTCAAAAAGTGAGAAGCAAACACTTACAGATTTACAAGATACGTTGAAAACGATGTATGCTTATCAACAGGCGCAGATGCAGAATGCAGTCTATGGAACAGAGATTCCAGAAGATATTAAAGTGGCAGAAACAGGATATAATACAAAAATTCTATCTTATATTTCAGAATTAGATAAGTTGATACAGGCAGATGAAAAAGAAGCAAAGACAGCATTGGAGCAGGCTAAGACGCTGTCTAATGTGACGATTGCCGGCTCAATTGTGTTTACGATATTGATCTTTGTTATTGTTGTTTTGGTCAGTGTGCATCTGATTGTGACACCGGTCAAGAAATCATCAAAAGAACTGGGAGATATGGTGGATGAAGTCAACAATGCAGCAGCCGATTTGACAAAACGAATTTCTGTCAACCAAAAGGATGAAATTGGCAGTCTGGTTGAGGGGGTTAACACCTTTATTGAAGCATTACAGAATGTGATTGCCGGAATTCGCGATAGCTCCGTACATTTAAATTCTGCCTTCGCAGCAGTGACTGACAGTGTGACTTCGGTCAATGGAAATGCGACGGATATTTCTGCAGTCATGGAAGAACTTTCTGCGACCATGGAAGAAGTATCTGCAACACTTGCCAACGTAAATGAACGTGTGGAAAGGGCAGGACAGGGTATGGATCGTATCTCTGAGCAGAGTGAACATATCTTGCATTATGCGTCTGAGATGCAGGACCGTGCAACCAAGTTGGAAAATACAGCAGTTACAAACAAAGACACGACTTCTACTATGATCCAAGAGATTCTTAGCACTTTGCAGCAGGCGATTGAGAACAGCAAGAGTGTGGAAGAAGTGAATGCATTGACAGATGAAATTTTAAATATTTCCTCTCAGACGAATCTTTTGGCACTCAATGCTTCTATCGAAGCGGCAAGAGCCGGAGAAGCAGGCAAGGGATTTGCCGTTGTTGCAGATGAAATTCGCGTATTAGCAGACAGTAGTAGGGAGACGGCAGGAAACATCCAACAGATCAATGCCAAGGTAGTTACTGCGGTAGAAGAGTTGGTAAAAAATTCTGAAAACATTGTTACTTATATCAATGAAAATGTACTAAAAGATTATGATGGCTTTGTGGATTCCGGTCACAAATATCGTGCGGATGCTGACTATATTAATGAAGTTATGACATCCTTTACAGATTCGGTTGATCATTTGCGGCAGACGATGAATGAAGTTGTGGAAAATGTAAATGATGTGTCCTCAGCGGTAGAACAGGGCGCCGAAGGTGTGGCTAATGCGGCAGAAAATACGACGCAATTGGTTGGCGAAATGGAAACAATTATGAAAGAAATTGACGACAGTAATCAGAATATTTCTGACCTCTCGACGCAGACAAAACGTTTTATCAATGTCTGATTGCACTAATACTTGAAATATGTGGAAAGATATATTAAAATATAGGGCATAAGTGGGCTCGGGCTCATATAGTATTAAGGAGGAAGAAAGAATGATTTCAGCTGGCGATTTTAGAAATGGTGTTACCATTGAATTAGAAGGCAACGTATATCAGATTATCGAATTTCAGCATGTTAAACCTGGTAAAGGTGCGGCATTTGTTCGTACAAAATTAAAAGATATTAAGAATGGCGGTGTTGTTGAAAAAACATTCCGTCCTACAGAGAAGTGCCCACAGGCACATATTGATCGTAAGGATATGCAGTATCTGTACAATGATGGTGATCTTTACTACTTCATGGACGTAGAGAACTACGACCAGATTGCATTAAGCACAGATGATATCGGCGATGCATTAAAGTTTGTTAAGGAGAATGAGATGGTTAAGGTATGCTCTCATAAGGGTAGTGTATTTGCAGTAGAACCTCCACTCTTCGTAGAACTTGAGATTACTGAGACAGAGCCAGGATTCAAGGGAGATACAGCAACAGGAGCAACAAAGCCTGCTATCGTTGAGACAGGAGCAACTGTTTATGTACCTTTGTTTGTTGAACAGAATGATGTAATCAAGATCGATACAAGAACAGGGGAATACTTATCTAGAGTATAAGTAGAGAGATGTATATGGATTTTAAGAAATTACCTTTTTCACAAATGCTACAGGACCGAAAGGTGTTTGGTATTTTTGATGATGTATTTCAACAAGGCACTTGGTTGGATGTTTCAGCATTGTTAGCCAGTGAATCATGTATTGAAGATGCTTATGCAGATGGAACGATTCCAAAAGAGACGTTGGATTTGATCGTGGAACGTATGGAAGCGTTATTATCATAAGAGCGTAGAAAAGATAGAACAGGGTGTGTCAGCGGATGCACTCTGTTTTTTGTTTGATTTGTTTTCAAATGGCTTGCAATTTACGAGCCACTTTGTTATGCTAGATGCACTTTCTAGGAATTCTCCGGTCAGTTCGACCAATGTTT
>OLFZ01000037.1_pt1 | contig 150722 bp, 131 predicted proteins | sample 1604861 | NCBI WGS metagenome assembly OLFZ01 (sample SAMEA3888895, study PRJEB22519) | human gut metagenome | biome: human gut; feature: human-associated habitat; material: faeces | place: Denmark | collected 2011 | reverse complement strand
TCCTGTATTCTTTGGAAAAAGCTTGTTTGACCAAAATTTATGCCGGACATTCTCTTAGGTAGCGCTAGCAGGATTCCTCCAGGGGAGCAAGAGAGAGAAACATTGCTGAAACGGGACTTGCAAAACCATGACATTGAGGGAGGAACAGCACGCTTTTTGATTTAAGGAAAACGTGGCATGCCCGAGGCATAGAGCGTGTAGGATTTTGTGGTATCCCCTAATTTTTAGGATGATTCACGGAGCTTCCCCATCCAGGTGATGGAGAGGAAGAAAGGTGTTTTGTGCGCATCTACACACAGCTCGACACATGGAAAAAATTTCAGGTGAGCAAGCGAGTAGCCCGAAACGGAGTAGGCATGGCTGATTATATCTTGAAGCTCTTCGACAGGGAGCTGATTCGATTTTCCGCTAAGGATACCGGTGATATTCCTGAGATCTCCATAACGCACATAGATCAGGATGCTCTGGCACTCATGCCGCTTGGAATGGAAGTGTCGGATAGGGGCCTTGCCCGTTGGCTGAAGCACAGAAAGATTCCCAGGAACAGAGCGTATATCCATTCGTTTCTGGCAAAGACCGGTCTATCTGCGAATAGCACAATGGGCATCATGGATGTCAGCAAGGGGCTTTCTCTCAACGACAGCTACTGGGTTGTACGGGAAGGGGATTCCAAAACCTTTGACCAGTGCAATCTTTACAACAATAAATTCAGCAAGTTGTTAGCTAATATTGCTTTTACCGGCTATGGCAGCTCTGTTCGTACATCTGAAATATCAAGTCCTGAATTTACAACGAACGGTATGCTTCCGAAGTGCTGGCGCAGGCAATCTGGTAAAATATATCTTTATAAAAGTGGTACTGTAGGGGTATCAAACTCAGGAAATGAGCCCTATTCAGAATACTATGGATGGCAGATTGCCCAGATACTCGGTGTGAATGCAATCGAGTATAATATTGCCAAATGGAAATCGAAGCTTTGCTCAAAGTGCGAAATTTTCACCAGCAAGGATGTTTCATTTGTTCCTGTGGGCAATATCGTGAAACAAGGAGGAATGCAGGCAGTCATCGATTACTATGGAACGCTTGATTCTAAGTACAGGGACATGCTGGAGGATATGTTCGTCTTTGATGCTGTCATTGCCAATACTGATCGCCACTTTGGAAACTTTGGTTTCCTTGTGGATGCTGCAACGAATACTCTCAAAGCTCCTGCACCATTGTTTGATCACGGGAACTCACTATTTAATTTTGCCTCTCCCATAGAAATAGAGAGTAAGGATGTTTTTATTAATTTTGCTGATGTCCAAGCACCAGTGTGTTACAGCAACTTTTTCTCTGTAGCTAAGTCTTGTATGAAGTCAAGACATCGTGAAGGATTACGGCATCTCCTAAACTTTAAGCTGAAGAAACATCCTCGTTATAACCTTTCTTCAAAGCGTTTGAAGTATATTGAAATTGCCGTACAGAAGAGGGCATCACTGCTACTTGAAGGGGAGACTCATAGCGAGAGTGAACTGAGCTTCTGGTAGACGAATAGAGAATGAGAAAACCTTTGAGGTTTGTATTAGAATAATGTCCTTCAGAAGCAGACATGCAAGTAGCGTTACAAGGATTCCATAGAAGTTCTTTATGATCCAAAGAGACGGTTCAAACTATGGAAATCTTCTCTCGATCAGGGAAAAAATGGTGTAGAGTGATTTTTTAGCGGAAAAATCGGATAAAAATGCTGTCCCCTCTCCTTAAACTGCTAGTCATCTATGGTGCATAGGTAAGCTTTGAAGGATCTCTGTTTATATAAGAGCGTTACTTTTGTGATATAGTTTTCGTCAAATGAGAATAAAAAAGAGCATAGTATTAAGCTATGCTCTTTTTTTATGTATAAAATAATTCGGACATACATAATATGAAGTTTTACTCTTCATGCTCTCTGTTCTTAAGGTTTGTAACACTCAACCATATAGGGGGTATGTAATACTAATATAATATATTAAAATAGTAACTTTATATAGGGAATAGTGAGTAATTGTTTAAATATTAAAATAGTGGCTAAGTATACTGATCGAATGTCGAGTGTAGAAAAGATAATTGATTTAACAAAAAAAGCAATATGGAATGTGAAGGTATATTTATCAAATACACTGCAAACATGTCATCAGCATATTTGTAGAGTATTGGATTGTTGTTATTTGATGTTTTTTATCTAAATATGAGGTGAAAATATGAAAAACAAAAACGTACAGTATCTGGATAATATCAAAAATAGTGTCAATGACTTGCTAGACTTCTATACAGGTAGTCATCGTAAAACATTATCCATCAGGTTTGATGTTAGATATCCTCAAGATTATACTGGAGATACATCATCAAAAAATATATCTGATTGCATGGCACATATGGTCAAAAAGTATAAACGTCGTAAATGTGATCCGTATTATATTTGGGTACGTGAACAAAACAAAAGTGATCATCCTCACTACCATTGTTTGTTCTTGTTAGATGGTACTAGAGTAAAGACTTATAACCATGTCTTTAAGAGTGTTGAGACAATTTGGAATTCTACTCTAGATATAGATAGAGATTCAAAAGGATTGATAGACTACTGCACGAATAAATCCAATAGGGATTATAATGGCAAAATGATTACCAGGACATCTGATGTTGAAAAGTTTGATTCAAGATTAGATGAAGTGAAACAGCAGGCTTTATATTTAGCAAAAGCATATACCAAAGGTTCTATTCATGATGGACAGAGAAACTTTGGTATGTCACGTTTACCTAAAAATACAGATTCTCATAATTCTGATAATAATTAAGGGGATTATCATGGATACTCAAAACAAAAAATCTTATAGTTTTTCAGTGCAGCAGTCACCAAATTCTGAAAATGAGCATACTGCTATCGTATCAGTCTCTCTCTGTGATGGTACGATGACAGTATCCAACTTTGGTAGTGCAAATCAGGCTACAGTGAATTCTTACAACACAGTCGATATTATCAATGCTGCTAGAAACGATGCTCAGGCAAAGATTCAAGATCAGATGAATTTCATGTCGTCTCAATCAGCATATCATCCATCAGTATCTACGGCTCAGAAAGATTCTACATATCCAGTTAATAGCAATTCCAGTACAACAGCGTTACCACCTTCTCAGAATAAACATGGAGGTGGAAGCAAGCTGGCTAGTGAGAAACAGAAAGATTTTATAAAGCAGTTGGCTGATAGAAAGCGTATACATATAGATCAGTTGTGTATGGATATGTTTAGCCACGGTAGTAGTAATATGACAGGTGCTGAGGCAAACGAGATGATCAAGCATTTAAAAAGAGCCTAAAGGCTAGATAGTATAAAAAGGGGAAGGAGATGATCTTTTCATGAGTTCTCTCCTTCCCTGTAAAATTTATCAAAATGATAGAGCGTGTTTTTGTTGAGTTTTATCATCACAGTATTACGGGAGAAAAACTATCTGTATAAGATAAATTCTATACTTGTAAGAGGATTCATCTGCATAATATATTTTCATCTTATTTGTTTCTATATCGTCAAAAAAATATCATCCGCTTTCCTTGACGAATACTTTATCAAATTGATATGTTTTATCACCTTGGAACCCATTCTTGCTCTTGCTATAGTTTTGCCGTTGACTAGTAAAAATATTAAGATGATAGGTGAAATTTCTCGAAGAACTACTAGGCACAGATAGAGCAGCATGATTCATATGCCAGCACGCAGTTATATAGCCATCGATCTCAAGTCTTTTTACGCCTCTGTGGAATGCATGGAGCGTGGTCTTGATCCGTTGACTACTCACCTAGTGGTAGCTGATCCCAGCAGGACAGAGAAGACCATTTGTCTGGCAGTTTCTCCCTCATTGAAAGCTCATGGCATTCCGGGTAGAGCACGCTATTTTGAGGTCATCCAGAAGGTACATGCAGCCAATGCCTTGCGCAGACAGAAAGCTCCAGGGAGGAGATTCACGGGAGAATCCTCAGATGCTCTTGAGCTGGCTGCTGATTCTTCCCTAGCCATAAGTTATATGACAGCTGTGCCTCGTATGGCTCTCTATATCGAGTACAGTACCAGAGTTTACAGCGTATACCTGAAGTATTTCTCTCCTGATGATATCCACGTTTATTCCATCGATGAGGTCTTTATCGATGCTACTTCCTATTTAAAAAATTATCGTACATCCGTGCATGAACTCACTAAGACCGTCATTCTTGATGTGCTACGCAGCACTGGTATCACAGCTACAGCAGGTATAGGCACCAATCTCTATCTGGCAAAAGTGGCTATGGATATCATGGCAAAAAAAGTAGCAGCAGATGAGGATGGTGTGCGTATAGCCTGTCTGGATGAGATGTCGTATCGTCAGCAGTTGTGGCATCACACCCCCTTGAGGGATTTCTGGAGAGTTGGCAGAGGATATGTCCAGAAGCTGGAAAAGTACGGCATCAAAACGATGGGAGATATTGCCCGCTATTCCATCCATAGCGAAGATTTACTCTTTCGTCTGTTTGGGGTGAATGCAGAGCTGCTGATAGATCATGCCTGGGGTTATGAACCGTGTACGATGGCAGATATCAAGGCCTATCAGCCATCTTCCAGGAGCATAGGGTCAGGACAGGTGCTGCACTCTCCCTATGAGGTGGAAAAAGCTCGTCTGGTGGTCAAGGAAATGGTGGACTCGCTTGCTCTGGATCTGGTGAGCAAGCGTTTGGTGACGGATCAGCTGGTACTGACGGTGGGATATGATATCGAGAGTCTGTCCCCTGAGCGTGGTTATACCGGTCTGGTGATTACGGACAGCTATGGACGACAGCTTCCCCAGCATGCACATGGTACGGTCAATCTGGGCCAGTTCACATCTTCCAGCAGACGGATGACACATGCTGTTCTGGAGCTTTTTGATCGCATCGTGGACCAAAAGTTGCTGGTCAGGCGTATCAACCTGGTAGCAGCCCATGTCTTGCATGAAAGCCAGATAGGCAAAGACAAAAAGCCCAGACAGCTCGATTTGTTCACCGATTATGCTGCGGAGCAGAAGCGGGAAGAGCAGGAGCAGGGACAGCTCCAAAGAGAACGCAAGAGACAGGAGGCCATCTTGAAGATCCGTGAACGCTATGGCAAAAATGCCCTGCTGAAGGGCATGAACCTGGAAGAAGGAGCGACGACCAGGGAACGCAACCAGCAGATAGGAGGGCACAAGGCATGAGCAACAAGTATGATGATATCATCAATCTACCACGTCCTGAGTCCAAATATCCCCGTATGCCCAGAGCCAACAGAGCTGCCCAGTTCTCTCCCTTTGCTGCCTTGACAGGGCACGAGGAAGCCATTCGAGAGACAGCCTATCTGGTAGAAGCGCTCTCCAGCCAAGAGGAACCGATAGATCGTGGGGGAGATCCATGTCGTCGATATGCTTCTGCTGGGAGGACTTCGCTAAGGGCGGATGATGTGGACTTTGGGAAAGAAAATTTTCTAGGAAATTGATGGGAAATTCAAAAAAATATCATTATATTTAAGTGTGTTGTTGGAATAATTTCCATATTTCCCTAGATTCCAGGATGCCTGTTTAGAGGGCAGTCTACAAGGGCAAATTGAGGGAGGAGAGTGGGACCTAATGCCTCTCGACGTGCTGCAAGGCCTTGTAGAGGGTTGTCCTGCTTACCCCAAAATGAGCTGCGACTTCCGTTTTGCTCTGCCCATCAGCGACCATCTTGCGAGCGAGTTCTGCCTGCTCTGGTGTGAAGGATGGCTTGCGTCCTTTGTACTTCCCTGCGGCTTTCGCGATAGCGATACCTTCTCTCTGCCTTTCCCGGATCATGGCTCGTTCAAACTGGGCGACTGCGCCGATAATTTGGAGCTGGAGCTTCTGGAAAGGGTCTTCCGTTTTGCCTGCTGAAAAGATGAGTCCTTCCTTGTGGAAGGAGACAGAAACATCCCGTTGGTTCAAGCTCTCTATGATCCGCAAAAGGTCCTGAAGATTACGAGCGAGTCTGTCGATGCTGTGCACATGCAGCGTATCCCCATCACGGAGGTAGTCCAGGCAAGCAACCAGCTGTGGCCTGGAAGTATCCTTTCCACTGCATCTGTCGGTGAAGACCTTGTCCAAGTGAAAACCATCGAGTTGCCGGGCTGTGTTCTGATCTGTGCTGCTGACACGGATGTAGCCGATCTGCTTTCCTTCCATGCTTAGCCTCCAAATTGTTCAAATAAGGTTATAGAGGCTAAACGTATTTGTCAATTAAATGGAATATGGGCTCTAAATGGACATCTTTCCATCCATTTGTTGGTGTCCATTTGGGGTACAGTTTAAAAATACACAGACTCACTAACTACAAAAAATCCCTTACCTACTCGCTATGCTTTTATAGGCTTGCAGGATTCTTTCCTCGTCATTATCATATTTTGTCAGGATAAATTCGATTGATTTTCTTCGTTCTTTAATCTTGTCATTAATATTTTGCAGGCTTTTGAGGTCGCAATTGTAGCCTAGTGCCTTTAAATCTTTTGATATTTTTGATTCACTTATTCCAAGTATTTTTGCTGTCTCATTATTTTTTCTTTTGTTCTTTTTACAAATAACAATTGCTGCTAGCAAGATATCTTTCTCTGTTTCATTCGTACAAATATCAGTAGCTGACTTTTCGATGAATTCCATAGAGAAATCTGTAAATTTTTTTATAAAAATAAAATCCTCATGATGTCCTTTATTATGTCTATCGAGGACATATTCGACAAGTATCTCATTTTTACTGAGTACCTCTAATTTTATTCCTAAGTCCATTGCCATTCTTTTTTTGGAACTCCCCTGTAGCTCTCCTTCACTATTTGTGTGGTCTACCACAAGAAAAGAGATTCCTTCTTTCGTCAATTCTCTCATCCACTTGATAAAATTAATTGGATCATGTGCAGCGATTAGACTGTAAAAATTATCAATTATAATTAGTTTAAATTTTTTTAGTTGCTGAATATATTTTTCTTGCCATTCTTCATCTAGAATCGTCGAAAATTTAGTATTTTCTTCTATAAATGGGTATACAGAAAAACTTCTTTTCTCATGACCAGTAGTATCATGAGCGCGTATAATTTTTGCTATAGTTTCCTCTATTTTTTGTCCAGCCATTTCCCCGTCAATATAAAGAACATTTTGTGGATCGCAAGATTTCCACGGGCCAATAGCTCTATGGCCAATACCAATTGCTTGTGCAATTGTTAATGCTAAAATAGTTTTTCCTGATTTTTCTTTTGCATAGAGCCAAGTAATACTACAGCTATCAATGATTGGCTCAAGCAGAGGGACTGTCTTTCTTGTGGATCCTGGTATTGTATCACTGGGAGAGGCTATCATGCTGGGTATTGTAGATAGAGAAATTGGCTTACTTTTTTCCAGTTCTCGTAGAAGAGTATCCATTGAGTAAATAGTCGGCATTATAGTTTCAGGCCTAATGTCAATAAACTGGCATGAGAGATGAAGCCTTTTTAGTTTTTTTGATGCCTCTAATACCTGTGAATATTTAAAGCTACTGTCAAATAGAAAAATTACTTTTTTATTTTCTATATCTTTTACATCATCTGGAATGTTATTTATCCCACCATACAATAGGGCCACAGCATGATCTCTCTGGCTCGGATCAGGATTTTCATTTTCGAAGAGATACTGGATATTAGTATTATTACTGCTATCTATAATTAAAATGCTATCTTTGTTTTGTAAACTAGCGGCTTCTGCTGCGGGATATGTAATAAGAGGAAGATCTGGGGGGACAGGGACTTTTAAATATATTTGACTGTTGTGATGTCGCCAGAGCGTAATATATGCGGATGTAAATTCGTTGTTATAGGTTCTTATTCCGTAAAAATCACCGATGTATTTACCATAATTGTTAAATAAGCGTTCATGTATGCTGTGAAAATGAAAATAAAATCTATCCTCAATCGTATTTTTGTCTATAGAGATTGGGTTGTTTTCTTGAACATAAAAAGGCTTTGGTCTATGTATATCTAATTCGATTTTTTTTATGTGCACTAATATGATCGTATAATTCTTGTATAGCCATACTATAGTTTTTTAAATTTAGTTGTGCATAAAGAGAAATAATATCAAAGCCAAATATTTTCTGATTGAATATGCAGGGTGTCTGTAATTTTTCTATCCAGAAACCAATATTTGGTGTGTTTCCAAAAAAAGAAAACTTGCTTTCCTTGATATAAATTTCAAAATTCTTAATTTGAATTTTATTTGCACTTTCGGGAATGTATTCTTCTTGAGTAATTTACTTTATTAGTTGTATTGGATTGGATACGAATTCGGCACAAATTTTTTGCCTTTTATTAATAAGTTCAGCAGTTATGTTTTGAACGTCAATATAAAATTCTATATAATTTAAACAGCGCATATTAAGATTATCGTATATATTAAAATGTAAATACCCGTGCGTGTCTATATAAATATCTTTTAAGAAAGGAATCATGTCAGAGGAAAACAATGTAGGAAAGTTTGGCATAGTCAATTCACTTGTTTTAAGCTGGTTATTTTTGGCTTTCAATTTATTACATATCAAATATCATAAAAATAGTAAATATTCTCGATTGTATAAAAAAGTCAATCCCACCAAGGAGCTACCTTGATGGGATTGCTTTAACTATATTCCACTGCTAATATTGAGGGAAGAATTGAAATTCAGCATATAACACTCAGTAAGATATGACAATTTTTGATGGGAGGGAGAAATGGACTTCCAGCCAACTCAACAGCAGCAAGCTGTCATCAATCATGATGAAGGCCCGGTTTTAGTTATTGCCGGACCTGGAGCAGGCAAAACGTTCACCCTCGTTGAGCGGATAGTGCATCTTGTGGCGCATAAGGGGATTCAGCCGGAGCAATTATTGGTAGCGACGTTCACTGAAAAAGCCGCCAATGAGCTTACTTCACGCATTGCTCGTCGTCTGATGCAGGAAGGCGTTCAGGTCAACGTAGATGAAATGTACGTCGGTACACTGCATTCCATTTGCCTACGCTTACTTGAAGAGCACAGAGAGTTCACTAGGTTGAAAAAGAACTTCACTTTGATGGATCAGTTCGATCAAAGTTATTTTTTCTTCCAGCATTTACGCCAGTTTGAGGAGCTGGCTCCTCTGTCGCTGCTTGTTAGGGGGAATGTGAATGTCGGCCGCTGGAAAAGGGCGACGCTGCTGTGTGGCTGGATGAACAAACTTTCAGAGGAAGTGCTTTCTGCCGATGCGCTGCAAGCAGACCCAGACGAGGTCATACAGGCGCTCGGCAAATGGTATGCCCTGTATCTGTCGCTGTTGGAGAAGGAAAACCTGCTGGATTTTTCCGTTATTCAGCTTGAGGCGCTTAAGCTCCTGAAGAACAGTCCTACGGTACTTGCTTCATTGAGGGAAAAGATCCGTTATGTGATGGTGGACGAATATCAGGATACAAATACTATTCAGGAGCGGCTGCTGTTTACATTGCTGGACGACAAGCAGAATATTTGTGTTGTAGGCGATGATGACCAAGGGCTTTACCGCTTCCGAGGGGCAACAATTCGCAATATTTTGGAATTTCCCCGACGTTTCCCTAAAGGCCGCTGTGCTGTGTATACGCTAACGGTCAATTACCGCTCCGATCCGGGTATCATCACCTTTTACAATGACTGGATGAGCGGTAGTGTGGACGGTTTCTCCTGGCAAGGAGATGGTGATACGGTATTTCGTCATCCCAAGCGGATTAGCCCTCCAGAGGGCAAGATCTCGCTGAAAACGCCTGTGCTGCGCCTTTCCGGCAGTGCTAGTACGGAAAACTGGCATGAAGAGGTGTTGGAGTTTCTGAAAAAGATGAAGGAGCGGCATCTGACAGACTGGAACCAGGTGGCATTCCTCTTCCGCTCTGTGCGCTGGGATAAGGCAAAGGCGCTGGCAAGCTATCTGGAAGAACATGGTATCCCGATCTATGCGCCTCGCTCTGATTTGTATTTTGAGAGGGAAGAGATCCGTCTCATGATAGGGGCTCTGCTTTTTCTTTTCCCTGTTTTCAGGGATATACGTGAGCAGTGGCAGAAGAACTTTGGAGCTCTGGCAATCTGGGATTTTTATGATACCTGCCTTCTTCTGTTTGCGGAAAAGCTACGCCAGCCAGACAACAAGGAATTCAAAGACTGGTGTGTACGTCGTGTGCGGGAAGTTCAAGGGATGCGCATTCGCAATACGCCTCTGGACTGGGGTTTTTCTAGCTTGTTTTATCAGCTGATTCAGTTCCCGCTATTTTCAGACTACCTGGAACTTGGTACGTCCTCCAGAGATGAACGCCCGGCAAGAAATTTGGCTATATTTTCACAACTTATTGTAAAGTTTGAATATCTGCATCATATTCAAGTCTTGCATCCTGCCTATCTGGAAAAGAATATCGGCGATTTTTTCAATCACTACCTTCGTTATATTGTAGATGGCGGTATAACAGAGTTTGAAGACCCGGGGGACAGCACTCCTCAGGGAGCCGTTTCCTTTATGACGATACATCAGGCAAAGGGGCTTGAGTTTCCAATTACTGTTGTCGGCTCTCTTCATGCTGTTCCTCGTAAGCAGCATACAGATTTGGACGAACTTTTGGAGACTAGGCACTATGAGCGCCCAGCCTTTGAGCCGTTGGAACGGATTAAAGAATTTGATTTTAAGCGTCTGTACTATACCGCATTCTCTCGTGCAAAGAATCTGCTGATTCTAAGTTGCCAGGAAGAACTCACCGCAAGGGGAAAATTTAAAATACCTTCTCATCCTTTCCATGCTTTCTATGCGAATCTTCCTTCTTGGAGAGAGACTGATTTCTCGAAGCTGAAAGTGGATACCGTTCGCCCTGGGGGCATCAAGGGACATTATTCCTATACCTCTCATATCCTCATCTATGAAGGCTGTCCCCGACAGTACCAGTTTTTCAAATACTGGGACTTCAGTCCTGTGCGGGAAGGTCCCATGTTGTTTGGTCAGCTTGTACATCAAACTATCGAGGATATCCATAAGGCAGTACTGCGTGAACAGTCGGAAACCGTGACAGAAGACAATATTCGCCTCTGGTTCGACGTGAACTATGCCAACCTGAGCCAGAAGGAGCGCGTCTATTTGGCTCCGCAAATTCGGGAGGTGGCCCTTGGACATGTGCTGCGCTATGTTGAGCGCAAGCAGGGGCGCTGGGATGATATTCGCGGAACGGAAGTAGACGTATCCCTTATCCGGGACGAATACATTCTGACAGGGAAAATCGACCTTATTCAGGGCAAGGGAAATACCGTGGAGATCGTGGATTTTAAAGCAACGCCCAAACCCAACCAGTACGCTGAACGTTACCTCCTGGAACGCTACCGACGACAGTTGGAAATTTATGCATACCTTGTGGAGCAGCGCCAAGGGCTTGAGGTCAGCGCCATGAACCTCTACTATACAGGCGAGGAATCCGGTGTGCCTACTTACCGTTTTCCCTATGATGGCACGTCTGTAGACAAAACCATTGCTGCTGTAGATGCGGTGGTGGGCTTCATGGAGCGCAGGGAGTTTATCATACAGGAGAGGCCTGCGAAATTGTGCAAGGAATGCGATTTGCAAGCGTTTTGCGACAGGAGTTTATCGAATGACAGAACTCATTAAGAACGCTAACAACATTATGCTAACAATTTTAACATTTATTCTCGCTTTTTTTACTGGTTTATTGTGGCTTGAAACAAAGCGAACGCGTTTGAAAAACATTACACCACAAATATCAGTTTCGTTCTATCCCGAAACAGCAATGGTGATGGGATTAAAGATTGAAAATACAAGCCAAGTTGACGCCAAGGAAGTAACAATAACTTGCTTAAATAAAAATAGATATTCAGATAATCAAGGACGAGAATTTTTTTATTCTGAAAAACTTTCAAAAAAAATTTCCTACCTTCCAGCAGGGCAAAAGTATTTATTTATAGTTGGATATTATAAAGTTATGGAAAATGAAATTTTTGAATTTGATATTTCATATAGTGATATGTCAGGAGAAAAGAAGACACAGTTTCGTATTGAAATAAATATGGAGCAATTAAATCAAATTTTGGTTGAAGCAATCTCCGAAAAAGAAATTGCAAAAAGCATTAAAGAATTATCTAAAAATATAACGTCACTTATGGACGGTGGAATCTCTGAAAGAGGATTACGTGTATATCCCTATTCAGTGGAAGAGCGGAAAATAAAGCAGTTAGAAGAAACCGTTGCTTATTATCATAAGTGTAGTGAAGAGAACAGCTTGAAATCCAAGGATTAAGAAATGATATCCCAGCACAACCTCCCCGGCACTTCCCCAACGAAGGAAGAGAAAGTAGAAGATATGACCTTTTCTCTCCCGCAGCCAGAGCCTATCAAAGGTTTTCCTGAGTTACGCTGGACAGGAAAGCACCCCTTCACGTCTACGCATTACTATCCGGCTCAGTTGAAGGAGCGCTATGGGGATCCTGTGGATGGCTGGATGAACCGCATCTACTGGGGTGATAACTTGCAGGTCATGAGTCATCTGCTTAAGGAGTTCCGGGGAAAGGTTGACCTGATATACATTGATCCACCTTTTGATTCCAAAGCTGATTATAAAAAGACTATTACGCTACATAGCAAAACAGTAAACTCTGATGGTACAAGTTTTGAGGAAAAACAGTATACAGATATATGGACGAGTGATTATTACTTACAATTTTTATACGAACGCTTCATTCTTATAAAAGAATTACTTTCTGAACGAGGAAGTATCTTTGTTCACTGTGATTATAATAGATCTCATTTTATACGATGTTTGCTTGATGAAATATTTGGCCCTCAAAATATTGTTAATGAGATTGTATGGCGAAGGAAACAAGCCACTTCTTTTGCTAGAAAGCAATTCGGTGTCACTTCTGATACTATATTTTGGTTTTCAAAGACTAATAATTATATTTTTTATCCAACATATAGTATTGAAGATGAAAATACAAAAAAGTATATTGAAGAAAGATTTATATATGATGATGGAGATGGTCGAAAGTACATGAAATCACCTCTTGTAAATTCGATGTATCGACCTAACTTAAAATATATTTTTCATGGTATTACACCGCCTCAAAATGGTTGGCTATATTCGAAAGAACGAATGGAAGAAATGTATAATAACAACGAATTGTCAATGCCCAAAGATAATAAGGGAAGAATATATAGAAAAATATACAAAGAAAATTATAAGGGTCAATTGCTACAAAATATATGGCTTGATATCCCTATTGTTAATCCAATGGCATTGGAACGAGTCGATTATCCAACACAGAAACCTGAAGCATTAGTTGAGCGAATAATCAAAACATCCTCAGAACCTAACTCTATTGTATTCGACTGTTTCATGGGGTCCGGGACCACACAGGCAGTAGCCATGAAATTGGGGCGGCGCTTCATCGGGGCAGACATCAATCTGGGCGCCATCCAGACGACTACAAAACGCCTGAACGGTATCATTGGCGAAAAAAAGAAGACTCCGCTGTCTTTGTTGGAAAACGACAGAAATCGTTATCTCAATTTTGAAGTCTACAACGTCAACAACTACGACGTATTCCGTAATCCGGTGCAAGCTCGAGAGCTGTTACTTCAGGCATTGGAGATCGACCCGTTGGAATCCACCGACGTGTTTGATGGGATGAAGGATGGGTATAAGGTCAAGATTATGCCGGTCAATCGTATTGCTACCCGAGCTGATCTCAATCCTTTACTTAATGCTATCAATTATCGAGAGCTGGACCGGCAGATGGAACTCTCTCCGGGCAGTCCGGCAGAGCGCATCATGCTGGTATGTATGGGACATGAGCCGGATTTGGCTGCCAGTCTCAAAATGGATATCGGCAGCCAGTACCGGATAGATATCAAGGTAGTGGATATTTTGCGCGACCGTAACGATCTGACATTCAAATATGATTCAGAGGCGGACATTGTCGTGGAAAAAGGCGAGCTGGTCATCCGCCAGTTCTATCCCCGTAATCTCCTGCAAAAGCTATCTATCCTCGACGAAAATGTGGAAGACTGGAGGCAGCTTGTGGAAACCATTGCCATCGATTGGAATTATAATGGTGACGTGCTGCAACCTGCTGTTTACGACAATCCCGGTAAGAATGAGCTTGTTCAGGGGCGTTATGCTGTTCCGGAAGATTACGGCATCATACGGATCAAGATTACGGATTTGCTGGCCGAGAGCCTGGAAATGACGCTGGAGGTAGAGTAATGGCCAGAGGCAGAAAGGCCCAGTCCCTTGTCGGTCTTGATACGACATTTTATCGGGAACTGTTCCGTTTCTACCGTGAGAACAAGGGATTGATCCGCTCCCACTATCATGTACTGACACGCAGCTTGCTGGACTATAATGACCCGGACAAGCCTCGTGTGGGGCAATTTTTGCGGCGTCCCCAGTTTGAAGCGCTTGAGATCTATATTTTCCTCAAGGAATATCTCAAGCTGCGTCCGGTGCACGATATCTTTGCTGATTGGTATAACCGACGCGATGGCTTTGAAAAAAGGTCTGACGTGCTCGGCATGGGAGAACAGCATGTCCTTGATGAGTCGCTCACCTTCAATGACGAGGCCTATTCTGCCGTTTTTAAACGTATGGAGGCAGCTCGCCAGGACTACCCCAACTATATCTTTGCACTGACAATGGGAGTAGGGAAGACCCTGCTCATGGCCACCTGTATCTTTTATGACTTTGTTCTTGCCCGTAAATTCCCCAACGATTCGTTGTATTGCCATAATGCTCTGATTTTCGCACCAGACAAGACTGTTCTGCAGTCTCTACGTGAAATCGAGAGCTTCGACTTTGCCAAGGTCCTCCCTCCAGAACATGCCAATTGGCTTCAGGCAAATCTCAAATTGCAATATCTGGATGAAGCCGGTGTAACGCTCAACGTCGTCAATAACTCCGATTATAACCTGATTATTTCCAACACCCAAAAAATTTTGCTCAAACGCAAGAGCAAGGCTCCCAGCAGTGCGGAACAGCTTTTCCTGATGACAGGGGAAAGTAAAAACGCCGATGCGAAGTCCGTATATGACGATATCGCAGACCTTTATGGTTTTGATTCCCCGGAAGATGAAGCCGATCTGACCATCAACCAGCGTTTTCTCAAGCTGCGTAATCTTCCTCAATTGGGTATATTTGTGGATGAAGCTCACCATGCCTTTGGGGATACGCTGAAAAAGGATTTACTCGATCCCAAGAAAGAAACTTCTTTGCGCTTCACCATCAATGCCTTGGCCCAGGGCATCAAACGATTAGGCAGTTCGATGGTTGCCTGCTGCAACTTCACGGGGACTCCCTATGTGAAGAACGAGGTACTTCCAGAAGTTGTCTATTCATATAGCCTCAAAGCTGCTATCGATAACAGTTATCTGAAAACGCTACTACTGCATAAATTTTCCAACACCCGTGACAAAGAATTCGTACGGGCGGTGTTGGACGATTTCCTTACAAAATTCGACGGGCGCAAGCTCGAAGGCATGCAACCTAAGCTGGTCTTCTTTTCTCCCAGCATCGAGGACGCTACAGGAACCCTACGGCCCATTCTGGAAGAAGAGCTAAGCAAGCGCGGCATAGCCACTTCCCAGATGCTTATCAATGTTGGCGACCCTAAAGTTACCAGCAATGACGATATCCGAGCTTTCAATGATCTTGATAGTCCATCATCTGAAAAACGTTTTCTTATTTTGGTGAACAAGGGCAAGGAAGGGTGGAACTGTCGTTCCCTTTGTGGCGTAGCCATGTTCCGGCAGCCAAAGTCTCGTGTTTTTGTGCTTCAGGCATCTATGCGCTGCTTGAGGGCCATTGGTGACCAGCAGGAGGAGGGCCAGGTCTATCTGACCAATGAAAATGCTGAAATCCTTAACGATGAGCTACAGCAGAATTTCCGGCTGACTGTCGAGGATCTGAAGCGTTCCAAGCGAGATAGTCAGGAATACGAAGTCCGCATCCTAAAGAGGAAAAAAATCTCTCTAACCCGTGTTCGCCACCTGTACGATTGCAAGGAAAAGGAACTGGGAGAGCCCATTGATTTCAATCTGGATAGCTGGGACGTGGAGCGCTATCGCATCCTTCACACCGAGGAGCGAACTGTTCTCCAGCCAGGAAAAAAAGGGACACAGCAAAGAACAACAGATATCAGCTACATCAGGGAACAGCGTACATGGAGCCCCTATACGCTGGTTGCCGAGATCGCCAGGTATCTTTGTACCTCTCCGTTAAAGATTGAAGCATTGCTTCGGGATAGCCGTGAAGGTCTGGATGCCCTTGTCGCCAAAGTCAATCAATTCAACGAGCTGCTTTATGATAAGGTTATCCCTGTATTGTTTGAAGCTCTGTATGAAGTGACAAACTACGATAAGCCGGAGCATATAGACGTTGATCTTATCAATGAGCCGGAAAAAGGATTTTTTACCGTACACGGTGATCCACAAAAAACACAGATTTTCTCTGTATGGAATGCTGATAATCAGTATCGTACACTAACTGACAAAAGTTTCCATCTTGATACATACTGTTTTGACTCTGACCCAGAACGGGATTTCTTCCTGAATGTCATCCGTCAGGATGACATTCAGGAAGTTTACTTCACAGGAATGCTGACTCATGGTCAGACCGATTTTCGCATCAACTATATCGATCCCGATACGCATGGTGTGCGGAGTTATTATCCGGACTTCCTTATACTGACAAAAGCTGGCGACTGGCTTGTGGTTGAGGTCAAAGCTAAAAACAAGATGGATGATCAAGATGTCCTGGCAAAGCAATCCTTTGCCGAAAGTATGCTAAAGGCCAGCAAGATAAAATACTATATGGTTGCCCATACCGAAGCGGCAAGGTGGACTATAAAATCGCTAATAAATTAGTATTGAGGATGTTCGTAGTAGGCTGATTTGGGAGGTAACATGATCTTTGAGAAAATAAAAAAGCAAATAGTTAAAAATCTTATTGCAGAAATTAAGACAGTAGGGGCAGAAGAGTTTGAGCTTGTTGGGCATAAGATTATTGAACTTTTAGAAGGCCAGCGCCTTGTTCACCATGGCTTGAATAAAGATTATAGACCTGCTGCATATACTGTTGATTCTTTTAATCAGTCTGGAACTGTTGTTGGAGCATATAGTGTTGAATTGAGATATTTTGAAGCGACAAAGTCAAATCATTTCCAAAAAATAGAGAAAGATTTGACGGGTGCATTGGCACATTGTAATGGTAAAATAAATAAATTATACTTATTTAGTTCTCAAGAAGAGCCTGAATCATTTCGACGAAAATTTAACTGTAATAAATACATAAAAAGAGACTCAATCGAGAACATAATTATTTATGATGCCAGAGAAATAGCAAAAATTATTTATGAGAAGTCGTGCAATTCTCCTGATGTAGCTTCATTTTTTTGTGATTTCTTTCCAGCATTTTCCTTAAATTTCAACAATTATGAATACTATGGTAAAGCACCTTCACTTTGCAAAAATCATTATGCTGAACATCAAATTATTGAAATAATTGATGCCCATTTTGCCTCACATGAGATTTGTGTATTGTCAGGATTAAGCGGAAGTGGGAAAACGCAGGTTGCAATTTATTTTCTTCACTCTTTGGGAAAATATTTTGATAACTATATCTGGATTAATGGAGAAGATTGGCCTGAGGACACTTCACTTTCCTCAATAAAAAGGACTCGTGGCGGCATTCCAGTAAATGTCGCAGGCATGTTTAATTCCGCAAAAACATTACTTATTATTGATAATTTAACCAGAATTATCTCTCGAGATAAATTTAACGAACTTCATAATGGGTTTACTCAAGGAGGAAAGGTTTTAATAACTTCTCAACTCATGAATAATGATTCAATATATTTATCTATACCAGAAATTTCTACAGAAATTGCATTTAAAATCTTGGGAGAAGAACAGAAAAATTCTTCTGATATTTGTTGTAATTTTGTTGAACGTTGTAAGTTCTTACCGCTAATTCTAGCTACAACCCGAGACATACTACTGCACGAAGAAATCGATCACGATGAGCTATATGCAGAAATTTTAAATAGTCCTGCTGGAATTATAGAGGAGAATGGGCAGGCTATAATGGAAAAGCTTCTTTCACGTCTCAGTAGTGTCTACAAGGAAAGTCTAATAAAGATAGCTGATTCAAATGTTTTTATTCATGATATTGATTTTTTAGATTTTTTTATAGGGATTAATTGCCGGATAGCTCTTGTGCGACTAGGTCTTTTAAAGTGCTCACATATTCCAAGAATGTTAATAGTGCATGAGCTTATTTGTAAGGCTATACAAAAAAATCCTGGTTTTAATAATATATCTGATGCTATTGATCTGTATATTGATAAATTCTCCGGTGATATGCGTCCCAGTGTACTTAAGGAGATTCATGTTTGCGCAGAACAACTTCGGCAAGCTAATGATTTTAGAGGGGAGAGAGATCCTGATTGGATAACTTATGCCCTTCTTCAGATTGATGGAGCAAAGTCCGTTAGAATTATAGATTCTTTGTCATCAAAAGATATTTCTGACTCAAAAACATTGAAAGAATTATTGTGTATTGTAGATTCAAAAGAGATATATGGATTTGGAATAAATGATATTGACAGGAGATTTGAATTTTATGAAAAGTGTGCTCTTGAATTTTTAAATGCTAAAGACAAACTACAGCCACAAGTAATGAAGCTAGAATTACTACATCATGCGGGTAAAGCATTTCGTAGATGTAGAAAATACAGAGAGTCTTTTCAGTGTTTTAAAGAAATATTAGAAATTGATCCAAAGTGGCATGCGGCGCTAGCTCAGATTGCGACTTTAGGGACACTACGAAATGTAGATGCGGAGATAAAAAAATCAGGATGTACGGCTTTAAAAAAACTTTTTGAATATATCTTTGACAAGCATCAAGATGTTCCACTTCGTGTTTCTCTAGCAGCAATTTCACGCTTGCGCTCTTATAGATATTCCATTTCTGATATAATTGACTCTAAAGATAAAATTGATTCATTAGCAAATGTTATTGCACTGTCCGCCTTAGATGGATTATATCAATTTTATGAATCGTTTTATTGCTTTATATCAATATTTGGGTATGATAATGGTGATATATGTATAATGCTAGCGAAAAGATTTCCAGAATTATTTGAGATTACACCCGATGATATTAACGGATATGATCTTAAACTCTATATATGTGAGTCCCTTGTAAATATTATTGAAATAGCTAACCAATCAGGCGATCAATATCTTGCAGAACGTAGTAAAACAACTGCTCTTAAATTTGTAGATGCTCTACAGATAGCTGGTATAAATATAACAAGCTATACAGCTCGTGCTATTGCAAGGGCATATGTTGCTTGTAATGAAATAGAAAAAGCACTAGATTTTATTAATGCATTGACTGATTATCAGTGTAATCATTGGATTCTTTATATAAAATCTAAGGCAGAGCTTAAGATGGGAAAATACGATCAAGCCTTAGATACTGCAATAAAAGCAAGTGCGTTGGCAGCTAAAGATATACAAGCTCGTGATAGAATTTCTATATATCATGCACTGTTGGCAAATTGCTATATAAACTTAAATAAAAATGATTTGGCTCTTAATGAGCTTAATCTGGCTATAGATGAGTGTGCTAATAGTAAGTATAAAAAAGAATTAATTTTACAGCGAAAAATATTAGATAATGTAAAAGGAGATGGTGATGGCACTCGATGATAAGGATATTTTTGCAGCGATTTTTGCAAAGCATAGTAATCAACCCATCGAATACGTTATGGCTGAATACGAGAAGGCCAAACGTCTCAATATGGAGATCGAAAAAAGGCTCATGGAGCAGACTGAACCTGTAGCCTCTGGTAAGTCTGTGGCTGCTCCGGTCAAGCAGGTAGCACTCATCCCTGAGATCGAGAAGAAGCCTGTTCCTCAGAAGAAGCAGTATACGCAGGCGGATCTGAAGTTCGCTCCTGCTACGGCCATTACGGATAAAAGCATCACCTGTTGCCTTTGCGGTAAGCAAGCTCTGACTTTGACTGCTCGTCACTTGGCCCATCACGAGATCAGCGTAGAGGACTACAAAAAACTTTGTGGCTATGAGCCGACACAAAAACTCATGGCTCGGGAATATCTCGCAAAGATGACGGATAATGCCAGACGTGCCCAGGAAGCCAGAGCTGCGAAGCGTATGGAAAAAGAGGGGCAGGAAGGATAAGTTGCTACTAAAAGAGCCCGGCTGGGATAACCAGTCGGGCTCTTTTAGTGATGGATTAGTTTGCCAGTCTTCTGCCAGCCTTGCATGAAAGATATACCTCTGGGCCGTCAGGGCCTTCTTCGACATAGGTGATTTGGTATGTGGCCTCTACCTTACCACCAGCCGAAAGCGAGCCAAAAAACTCAAGAGTTTTTTCTTTTGGGCAGCTGATAAAAACTTGTGCATAGCTTGGTTTCCGAATGGTAAAGCCGACCATCATGCCTTCTTCCTCCACGAAACCAAGATATTCCCCTTGTGTACTTCGGATTGCCAAAATTTGACTGTCAGAATTTTTATGCTGTTTGATTAAATTGACTGCTTTTTCATACATCGTGTCATAGTAATAGCCATCAGCTTTTGCGCTGCCATACTGATCTGGAGATAGGGAGTTGTTATGTTGAATGACATACAAGTCTCCTATTCTCAGATAAACAGCTATGGTATAGGCGTCCTCTATGGTGAATCCTTCTTCCTCCATCAAGGCTTTCGCGCTACTGTCACGTCCAGACTTCAGCCACTGACGCTGGTCATTCAAGATTTGTTTTTTATAAGCACCGCTAAGTTTATTATAGACTTCTTTCCAAACAGCTGAGAGCTCTTGGTCTGCCTGTTTGAAGTAGGGAACTTGTAATAACTCATTGTATTCATTTTCTGTCAATGCATGCGATTTTGTTGGAAAAACTGTTGTCAAAAGGCAGAAAATCAAAATGGCAAATAGATGTTTCATTGTAACCTCCTTTTGCCTGATAAATAGTAATCATTAATATATCAAGGTTAAAAAAAGGAAGCAAGTCAGCTGACCTGCTTCCTTTTTTATTTATTAAAAGAAAACCTTGATGATGATCACTCCGCCAAGAGCCCCACCAATAACACATCCAACCAATTGAGGTACGATGAACCAGAAAAATTTTTCCTTTAAGATGCTGGCCATGCCACCCGTTGTGATGATGCTGTCGGGTATTGCCAGTTGCCTGATGAAATCGCCAATAAGGGCACCGATGTAGGCTAAGGGGGCAGCAAGGATAAAAATGCCGATGCGACCAAGCATATTGACATGAACAGGGGGACGCATGTGATCTCCCCCAGCATACGCACAAACAAAAGCAAACAGGACAGCAAGAATCGCGTAAAGGGTCTTCATACACTTCTCCTTTGATTGAGGAAAATGAGGTCCAGCAATTTTTGGTAGTGATAATTGCATAAAATGTCAAGAATTGGTTTTTATGCTGTTTTTGAAGCTCGCGCTTTCCCTTATTTTTGTACGCAAAAATGGAGGGATATGTGGCTGGGACGAAAAAGCAGCGACTCGCGGTCATAGTAGGTGCGAACATTACCGCACGACGAAAACTGCTGGGATGGAATCAGGCGGCCTTTGCCGAACGTTTGGGGATGGGAGCAGATTCGCTTTCCAGGATCGAACGTGGCCTTGTCGCTCCGCGTTTTCAACGATTGGAAGAGATCGCTGAAATCCTGGAATGTTCTGTCGCCGAGCTGTTTATGACCCAGGAAGATCTGGAGAAATACCGGATCAACTTTTCGTCCCCGAAGCAGGAAGAACTGCCGACCGTCACCAGGAGTGAAATCATTTTCCTTGCGGAAAAGATCATCCAGCGTTTGAAATAAATAAATCAAAAAATTTCATATATATTATCAAAAAGAAACACATGTGGCCTCGGAGGATTCATCTTCCGGGGCTTCTTTTTTTCCGTAGGGAGGTCTCATGCTGGAATACTGTTCTGCTGAAATATCGGAACTGGCCAAGGCTCTTATCGCGGTACAGCGCGAATTGTTGCCTGCGGCCAGAGATGGCACCAATCCTTTCACCCGAAGCAATTACGCCACGCTCAACTCAGTCATGGAGGCTTGCCGTGATGTCCTTCTCACACATGGTATCTGGATGACCCAGCTTCCTGTTCCTGCACCTGTGGAACTTGGTCCGGGACATATCGGTTTACTGACAAAACTCACACATGCGGAATCCGGTCAGTGGCAAAGCTCATTGGCAGTCGTTCCTCTGCCAAAAGCTGATCCGCAGGGTATGGGCAGTGCCATCACCTATGCCAGACGGTATGCTCTGACAGCCATGCTGGGCATAATTACAGAGGAGGATGACGATGGAGAAGCCGCAAAAATGCACCCAAAAACATCTGGACGCGTGAAACAGCCTAGAAACGGGGCTCAGGTGCAAAAAGGCTTTCAGGATAGGCAAACACAGGCGGCTAAAAATTCAGGCACCTCAAAACGGCAATATGGACCTTTTGCTGCTCTCCCCCAGCTGGATGGCGTGAGCTATCAGATAGTCAACGCACAGGATGGAAGGGAGTGCATCGTGGCTACAGGAGATACCCAGACTCGTAGTGAGATACTTTCGGGAGCGGGTTTTCGTTGGAACGCACAGCGCAAGTTCTGGTGGAAATATGCCGGAACTGCCTAACCTGAAGGAGAGGACATGACACCCTCATCTCTTGTACGAGAGAAAGCCCTGCTGGAAGTGATCCGGCAGGGCTTTCTCGTTTCTTCACGTTCTCAGACGCATGCCATGCTTGGAGATCGTACCTCATATGTCGGTATGAGCGATGTGGGCAAGTATCTGGAATGTCCCCGGGCTGCGGTGGCTTCCAGGATCTTTCCTGAGCCGGAAAACCTTGATCGCCTGCTTCCTCTGCAACGTGGTCACTGGTTTGAACAGGGTATCGGGGAAGGATTATCTGCGCTTGGCCTGCGTGTTCTCCCTCAGCTGGAGATCGACTGGATATACAAGGATACACCCATCCAGGCACATCTGGATTTCACCCTGGTATGGGATTCCCCCAGGAAGGCGGTTCGTATTCTGGAGGTAAAAAGTACGGAAAACATTCCTACAGAACCATACCCATCACACCTGATCCAGGTCAAAGGACAAACGAGCCTTCTGGCTGCCTTGTGGCATCAGCCTGTTTTCTCCGTGAGAAACACTTTCGGAGAGCAGATATGCCATGCCCGAACCTTTCCGGAGATATGCAAGCTGCAATGGGGACTGATCATACCGGATACTCCAGAGGGAATCGATTTGGAAGGCTGGTTGCTCTACCTGTCCATGAAAGATTGTCGGGCATTTGGCCCATTTGTTCCGGAAAAAGGGATTCTGGAAGTTGTAGGTAAAATAGCTGAACAATTCTGGATGGATACCAGTTCATGCAGACAACAGCAGCATGAACTGGATGCTCTCCGTTATGTCAGGGGATTCCATCTTCTGTGCGCTACCTGCTCATTCAATGAGGGATGTCCCAAATTCCGTCAGGGGGATTTTCAACCGCAATGGGAACCTGCTGTGACCAGACTTGAACAGCTCAAGGAAGAACGTTCCACCCTGGATATCCGTATCAAGGAAATCGAAAGCGCCCTCAAACAGGCGCATCAACTCGCATCCACTACGGATTGGATAAGTACAGGACAGCATCGTTTTCGTCTGGGTATGTCATCTGGCCGACGTACTTTGAATCGCAAGGGATTGGCACAGGAATTAGCGCATATCTTCCATGAGGAAGGTCTTGATCATATCGATGTGGACGCATTGTTCCAGCGGCATGAGCAGGAAGGAAAGCCTGTTGCCCGTTTGTCCATCACCCCCATCCACTAACCCCCTCATCCAGTAAGGAGACATCATGGGATACTACTCTGAAGTTGGCCTCACCATTTCTGCCGCAGGCTACAAGCAGCTCACTGGAAAACTGACAACGCTGGAAGATTCGGAACTACGCATAGCTGTCGAAAACCTGTTGGCGCATGCGGATACCCACTACATGAGCAAAGAAGGCGATCAGCTCTGGTTCTGGAACTGGACCAAGTGGTACAGCACGTTTCCCGAGATCAACTGGCTGCAAGCACAGCTCAACGAACTCGATGCCCAGAACTTCTACTTCATTCGGATTGGAGAGGAATTCGATGATGTGGAGACAGACGGTAGCTGGTGCGAGAATCCTTTTGAGATGGAGGTGTCCCGTGGCATCTCCATGAGAGAAGCTATTGAAGCGTGATCTGTACACCTTTCCTATTCACCTCAAGATCCCTGGTTTCCCATACGGAGGCCAGGAATCTTTTTTCAAGGAGATGACGATGCAAACCATATCAGACGAACTGAGCCGGCTTCAGGTCATCGAACTGGATGCTGGTCAGATTTTTAGCGGCAATCCTTCCGGTACTCCCATCAAGGGATATGCCACCCCCTCTCTGTATACCCCTAGGCTGGACCCCAATTACCTGTTCCATGAATCCAGCAGGGACATCATCGTCTGGCTGCTTTCCCCGGAGGACCCCCTGTACATCTTTGGCCCTTCCGGTTGTGGGAAAACATCGTGTGTCAAACAACTGGCTGCACGCTTGAACTATCCTCTGTTCGAAGTGACGGGACACGGCAGGCTGGAGTTCGCTGATCTCACAGGACATTTGACCGTGCATGAAGGGAGTATGTCCTACGAATACGGACCACTTGCGCTTGCTATGCGTTACGGAGGCATCTGTCTGGTCAATGAGCTGGATATGGCTTCACCGGAAGTCGCAGCAGGACTGCATGGTATCCTGGACGGTTCTCCTCTGTGTATCCCGGAAAATGGTGGGGAACTCATTATGCCTCATCCCATGTTCCGATTCGTGGCCACAGCCAATACCAATGGCGCAGGGGATGACACCGGTCTTTACCAGGGAACTCAGCGACAGAATCTGGCTTTCACGGATCGATTCATCCTTTGCGAGATGGGCTACCCTGATCCCTCTGTGGAAAAGAAGCTCTTGCGGGATCGCTATCCGACGTTGCCCGTATCCCTGTGTGAAACGATGGTGGACTATGCCAATGAAGTCCGCAGGTTGTTCATGGGAGAGGTGAGTGGAAGCAGTCTGAGCGGCAGCATCGAAATCACGTTCTCCACGCGCAGTCTTTTGCGCTGGGGCGCTTTGACCTTGCGTTTCCAGCCACTGGCAAAACAGGGAATCCAGCCGGTGACATATGCTTTGGACAGAGCTCTTGCCTACAGGGCTTCACGTGAGACCAGAGCCATGCTGCATGAACTGGCTCAACGCATGTTTCCGCATCTGACAGGGAGTGGAAGTGATCTGCTCATGGGAGAGGAAGCACTCGGGTTCGTGAAGTTGCATTGCCAGCGGAGTAGTGCTGTTCCCTATCCCCGTATCTTCCTGCGCAAGGAATACGTACTGGATGGACAAACTCTGACCAAGGATTGGGTAGGCGATGCTGGTGCTGAAGGACTGACCATTACCTGGGGACGTACCGGACAAAGCGGACAGCAGCATTTCGTTCCCGTGGATACCTGCAAAGACAAAAGCCCCATACTGGAATTGACATCCCGAGCCGCCAAAAAGTTGCGTGAAGGGTATGCCCTCATCAAAACCAAAAGCTCCATTTAGGAGGATCATATGACCCAGATCATTTCCGATATCCGCATCCTGGACAATCTGCTGGCTCTGAACCTAGATATCAGTCTCTGGTCAGCTCGGAAAAAAATGACCGTGGAAGACTTTGGTGGCGCTGAACTCCCTCCCGAAGACCTGGCTTCTTTGGGTTCCAAGCGTATCGCCGATCCCAGTTCGTTGAAGATCTTCTCCACCTTGAAAGCTCGTGCTTTCAGTTTTCTGGACAGGCATGGAGTACGTTTCATGTCTGGTTGGGCTATCCCGGAAGAGAAAGCTGGTGCCATCATTCAGGAATTGGTGGCCATCCGAGACGAATTCCTGCGGGAAAAAGAAGCATTCCTGGCGGATTATGATGAATCCGTCAAAGCCTGGATAGACAAGCATTCCCAGTGGTCGGAAATCATCCGAGATTCCACGGTAAGTCCTGAATATGTTCGGGCTCGCATGGACTTTCGCTGGCAGCTGTACAAGGTATCCCCCCTGGAGCAGCATCCTGATGAAAAGGCAGTTCTGGAATCTGGTCTGGCGGAAGAAGTGGAAGGGCTCGGTAACACTCTTTTCGATGATCTGTCCCGGACTGCAAAGGATATCTGGAAGCGTGTTTATGAGGGAAGGACAGAAGTGACTCACAAGGCCCTGTCTCCTTTGCGCACTCTCCAATCCAAACTGGTAGGACTCAGCTTTGTGGAACCTCATGTGAGCCCTGTGGCTGATATCATCCAGTCCGCTCTGGATAGAATGCCCAAAAGAGGGAATATCACGGGAAGCGATCTGATCCTCCTGCAAGGTCTTGTCTGTCTTCTCAAGGACAGTCATGCGCTCATCCTTCATGCCCAGAAAGTCATCGAAGAAAATTCGACCGGTTCCGTTCTGGATGCGTTGCTCAAAAAGGATGAAAGCGTTCAGCCGGATGAGGACAATCCTTTCGGGACTGCTGAGTTTCCTGTGTTGCCGGAAGTCGTTTCCGCACCGGTACTTCCTGAGATTCCCAGCATGGGGTTGTGGTGATGCAACTGCGAGAGAAAGATATCCTGGGCTGTCTGCCTCTTCTGGCTTCCGTACTTGGAAATACCTATGGTGTGCATGTGCGTATTGGTGGGTCTGATGCCTGTACGGATGGGAACATGATCCAGTTACCATCATTGCCCGTAGACTGTGGGGAAGAGCTGCTGCTTCTGGTCAGGGGCTTTATCGACCATGAATCCGCCCATATCCGGTATACGGATTTCAAGGCATTCAAGGAGGCTGCTCTGGATGCGGTGACGAAAAATCTGTTCAATGCCATCGAAGACTGGAGGGTGGAAAACAGACTGGCTGCGGTATTCCCGGGATGCAGGCACAATTTCCACGAGCTGATACGCCGGTTCTTCGTGGAAGATGCGACCACAGAAAGAGCGGGGGAAAGATCCCCCACTCTTTCTGTTTTGAACTATGTGCTGCTGACAGTGCGTTCCTGGGATGTCCCTGAAGTGTCACAACCACTGGGGGAGGAAACAACCTCTCTGGATACTCACTTCCCCGGTATGCGACAGTCTCTGGATCTCATCCTTGCACAGATCAGGCAGGGATGCCCAGATACGTCCAGTGCCATCCATTATGCCCGCCAGTTGGCACATTGCCTCAAGTCCTGGAAATCCCCGTCACAGGAGGAACAACACCAGGAGAGTGGAACCCAGACGGAAAACACCTCCGCATCGGAAAAAGGCAGCGAAGCAAGCACACCCGAGGCTTCAACTCATGGGACATCATCTGCGGAAAACTCATGCTCACCGGCAGGGAAAACAGGACAGGATATTCTTTCAGGTATCCCGTCAATCGTGGACACTTTGCCAGTAGACATGGGGAATTGGCTGGGGAAGCAACTTGAAGCACATGCAGCGGGAGAGTCTGGAAGAAAGGTCGAGATGGCTGTGGAAGGCTCTTGTGAGGTGCATCTGTTACCGGATCAGGACAGGGAAAAAGCTGTGCGCATGGCAACGGCTCTGAAAGCCAGAATGCTGGGTATGCTTCAGGCACATACTCTGCGTCATGCTATTTCCGGCAGGCAGGGTAAACTGGAGACAGGAAAGCTGTACCGACTGAGTACGGGAAGTCCCAGGGTTTTCCAGAAAAGGGCCAGCGTACACAAACTTGATACCGCAGTGCATATCCTCTTGGACAGTAGTGGGAGTATGCACGGTGAATCCATCAAACTGGCAGTACAAGCCTGCTATGCTGTGGGTAAGGCATTGGAACATCTGTCCGGTATATCCCTTGGGATCACTTCCTTTCCAGCCTACAGAGAGGGGAAGATCGGTGTGTTCCCTCTGGTCAGACATGGGCAGAAAATGACTGACAGGATGCAGATGCAGGCTCATGGAGGAACTCCTCTGGCGGAAGCTCTTTGGTGGGTCATGCGCCAGATGTTCATACTCAAGGAAAACAGAAAGGTCGTGCTGATCCTGACAGATGGTGTCCCTGATGACGTAACCCAATGTTTGCAGGCACTGGAAGCACTGAGGAAGACTGGTGTGGAGGTTTACGGCATAGGCATGAAATTCGACTGTATTTCAAGTCTCTTGCCGGATACCAGCAGCAGGGTCATCTCTAGATTCGAAGAACTTTCACCAGCCCTTTTCGAAGTGCTGCAACATGCTTTGCTCAGGGAGACGCGTTATGACTGAGGAAGTGAAATCTATCTCCGCAACAGGATGGGTCCTCATCGCCATTGCGGTGCTGAGAGCTATCAAAGTCATCATGGACGAATGCAAGGATAGCAACTAACTGTCTGGATAAATACCATTATAGCCTGCTTGGGGAGGGAATATCCCTCCCCGGGCTGGCTTTCATTTTTTGTGTACATCCAACTGGCTGATTATCTCCTGATAGCATTGGCTGATAGGAAACTCGCTCCCGTATTGTCGTGTAGCCAGATGGGGAATCTCGTGACCGAAGATCTGCCGAAACACATCTGTATGCAGGTTGAGGCGCTTGAAGAAGTCACTGAACGTATGGCGTAGAGAATGAAAACTCTTTTTTCCTGTGATTCCGCAACGCTCGATATATCGACTGAAGAAATTACTGACCATATGACCATACTTGGGACATTTCTCAGTTTTACGCAGCTCAGGGAAAAGGCGTTCCTGACCATTCAGCTTCATCCTATCAACATATTTGATAAAACCATAGGCTAGCAGATCATTATGTACAGGTATCTTGCGGAATGCATTTCTATTCTTGAGACGCTTGTCGTGATGGTCGGTGTTGATATCGATATACCAGATGTTCTGCTCCTGCCGGATATCTGAACAGTGCAGTTGGCATATCTCCTCAAGACGCATACCGGTATAGAGCCCAATAAGTGGAGCCCAATAAAAGGAAGGATGCTTGACGCTGCTTTCCGTGAATGTCTGGGGAGAGAAGAGCAGGGTGATGTCCTCTTGTGTGAAAGCTTCCCGTAAATCGATATCTCTTCGTGTATCCCTGATTTGCAAGGCTTTCGCAGGGTTGGCAGTGAGCAGTCCCTCACGGATGCCCCATTCAAACATGCTGGCGACAGCTTCCACAGTCACATTGACGGTTTTGATGCTCAAAGTGGTTGCAGGAGACATGGCCAGTATTTGCGAGATGCTTTTCCCCTTGTACAGCGGAGATTTTTTCCTGTTGGGAGGAAGTTTGCGTAGCGTATCCCGATAATATCGCAAATCATCTCGTTGCAGCTGAAGAATATCCCTGTCTCCCAAAATCTCTATCAAGGTTTCCAGCCGTCCTTGCTGAGTAGTCAAATTATCCGCCGTCCAACGCTTATCCGCCAGTTTGCTCTCTGTATAGCGCCGGATGAAAGTGGAAAGTCGAATCCCACGTTTTTTACGGGAAACTTGTACCGATGAGGCTTCAGGTTCCGCAGCTACAGTGACAGGAGCATAGTTATTCAAGTATCGCTTGAAGATTTCATGAATTGTATTCGGGTTCAGATCATTTCGGGACAAAAGTTCTTCACGCAATAGCAGTAAGGTATCAGGGCAGAGCATCCCGTGAGGATGGTCTGTCCTGATACTGTTTTCAGCGGAACAGGAAGTAGCCGAGGAGGAAGGCAAAGCCTCGTCAGGTGATATGGCAGCGATGTGTTTCCCAGGAAATCTTGCTGTGGAAAGTGGGGAAATTTTTGCTGTAACTGGTTGGGATAGTGGATGAAGGTAGGTATCCTGACAAACAGCTTTATTGGCAGATGGAGTGAACTTTGTGGCCGGATATGCTGGTTGCCGATCACAAGCAAAAGAAGGAGCCCTGAAGCTTCTTGCATCTCCTGCATCCATGCTGTTTGTGACCGTCATTGCTGGTGCTTGGGAAACAGAGCAGGGCAGAGCCGTTTTTCGGGGACCACGTTTCCCGTATTCACTGACATCCTTTCCCTGCATAGAAGACAGATGCCGGACAAGGATATGCCGCAGCGTGGGAAGATCAGGTACGCCAGGTAACGAAGCATGCAGCAAGGCAAAAAGCCGGCAGGCAAGCAGCTTGGCTTCCTGACGGAAACATGTTCCCAGGCTCAGGCGTATCTCGGTATTCCCCAGACGTTTTTTGGCAGCAGCAGGCAGAGCACAACGAAAATAGAAGATGCGTCCCACACAAAGAAGATGCTGGCCGGAACGGCGGATTGCTGGGTGGGAGTGGAAAGCGCTGTGCGGGTGAGCGGAAGAAGCGGCAGCGGATGGCATTTGAGGCACCTTTTGTACCACCTGTTTGACCCAAATTCGTAAAGGCAGGAAAAACAGGGGACGGGCTGGGCTTGCTCGCTGCTCGAAACAACAAAAAAAGAAAGGGTTGCGGCTACTTGCCACAACCCTTGATGTCTTGCTGGTGCCGAGGGCGGGAATCGAACCCGCACGGCGGTTGCCACTACCACCTCAAGATAGCGTGTCTACCAATTCCACCACCTCGGCACAAGTGGAGTGATACAGAAAACCGGGGGGCTTGGCAAGAACTTTTTTTCATTTCGGAAAAATTTTTTTGAGCTGCCCTGCCGGAAAGGCTGGGGGCTTGCCTTGGGCACGGCTTACCGGTACACCAAGAAACGGCAAACTTTGCTATTGTTTGGCCTGGAGAAAAACCATGGATGACGGTGTTCGCACTTTTTTACAAAAAACAGGTCCCGTCCTTTGTGTCGATATCGGCAGCGGCACGCAGGACGTCCTTTTGGCCCGTCCGGGGCTGGAAGTCCACAACTGGCCACGCTTCGTCCTGCCTTCACCGGCCCGTCTGGCCGCGCAGCGCATTCGTGAGCTGACCCTGCTCAAGCAGCCGGTATGGCTCTATGGAGAGAACATCGGCGGCGGTTTTGGTCTTGCCGTGCGCGACCATATCAAGGCGGGGTTCGCTGTCTACAGTACCGCCAGCGCATCCAGCGCTCTGCACGACAATCCCGAGGTCGTCCGCAGCATGGGCGTCCAGATAGCGGAGCAGTGTCCCTCCGGCGCCGTGCCGGTGCCTCTTTCCGATTATTCCCCGGAATTTTTTGCCGGACTGCTGCGGCAGGCCGGGCTCCCGTTGCCGCATCTGGTACTGGCGGGCTGTCAGGATCATGGTTTCCATCCCAACGGCAACCGCATGGGACGCATGCAGGCTTGGACGGCCCTATTGCAATCCTCGGCCCTGCCGGCCCACTGGATCTATGAGCAGCCGCCGGCGGAGTGCACCCGCCTGCTGGCCTTGCAGAAAAGGACCGGCGGCCCGGTGGCGGATACCGGGACCTGCGCCCTGCTGGGCGCCTTGTGCGTGCCGGAAGTCATGAAGCGGAGCTGGCGCGAAGGGATCACCATCATCAATGTGGGCAACAGCCATACGGTGGCGGCGCTGGTCTATCAGGGACAGGTCCGCGGTATCTACGAGCACCATACCGGCATGCGCACCCTGCAGGAATACCTTGCGGATCTGGAGCAGTTCCGGCGCTCCTGGCTGCCGTGCGAGGAAGTCCTTGCGCACGGGGGGCACGGTACGGCGTTCGGTCCCTACTGTGAGGAGGCCGGAGGCTACGAGCCCACTTACATCCTGGGGCCGAAGCGGGAATTTTTGCAGGGACAGGGACAGTTCCTGGCCCCGTATGGCGATATGATGCTGGCAGGCTGTTTTGGCCTGCTCTGGGGATGGGCGCACAGGGGCGACGCCGCCGGGCGTTTGTAATTCAAGATGGACAAGCAGCAATAAGGTTTTGACATGGAAGTTTTCGATGCAGCGGAATTGTGGAGCAGGGACCAGATCGAACACACCCAGCTGACGCGCCTCAAGGCCACCGTGGCCCATGTGCGCAAGAGCGAGTTCTATCGCCGCCGTCTGGATGAAGCCGGTGTGACGCCCGAGAGCATCACGTCGCTGGACGACATCCGGCGCATCCCCTTCACCACCAAGCAGGATCTGCGGGACCAGTATCCCACGGGGCTCCTGTGCGTACCGCGCAGCGAGATCGTGCGCATGCACTGCTCCAGTGGTACCACGGGCAGTCCTGTGGCCATCTGCCATACGCAGAACGACATCAACTGCTGGGCCGACCTGATGGCCCGCTGCCTCTATATGGTAGGCGTGCGCCGTGACGACGTGTTCCAGAACATGTCCGGTTACGGCCTGTTCACCGGCGGCCTGGGGATCCATTTCGGTGCCGAGCGTCTGGGCTGCATGACCATCCCTGCCGGTCCCGGCAACTCGCGCCGCCAGATCAAGCTGGCCAAGGACTTCAGGACCACGGTCGCCCACATCCTGCCGTCCTACGCGCTCATCCTTGGCGAACATCTGCGCAATATGGGCGAGGACCCGCGCGACTTCCCCCTGCGCATCGCCGTGGTGGGGGCCGAGCCCTATACGGTGGAATTCCGGCGCCGCATCGAAGAGCTTTTCGACATGAAGGCCTACAACTCCTACGGCCTTTCCGAGATGAACGGCCCGGGCGTGGCCTTTGAATGCCAGAACCAGAACGGTCTGCACGTTTGGGAAGACGCGTACCTGCCCGAAATCGTGGATCCCAAGACCGGCGAGCCCGTGCCCGACGGCGAGATCGGCGAACTGGTCATGACCTGCCTGTGCCGTCAGGGCATGCCCATCCTGCGTTACCGCACCCGCGACCTGACCCGCTTCCTGCCCGGGGAATGCTCCTGCGGCCGTCATCATCGCCGCATCGACCGCATCCTGGGCCGCGCGGACGACATGTTCATCATCAAGGGCGTCAACGTCTATCCCATGCAGATCGAACAGGTCATCATGACCTTCCCCGAAGTGGGGCAGAACTACTGCATCCTGCTGGAGAACGACGGTATCGGCGACGTCATGCGCGTGCAGGTGGAGATCCGCGACGAATACTTTGTGGAAGATATGCGCTGCCTGCAGGGCCTGCAGAAGACCATTGCCCAGCGGCTGCGTGACGAGATCCTGGTGACGCCGCGCGTGGAACTGGTGCAGAGCAACAGCCTGCCCAGCAGCGAAGGCAAGGCCGTGCGCGTGTACGACAACCGCGCCAAGAAGTAGCCTGTATGGAAGGATTCATCGCGCTGGCCTCGTTCAGCCTGGCCTATGCGTTCATCGTTCTGCTGGGGCTGATCCTGCTGCTCAACATCCTTGGCCTGCCCGCCAACTGGGTGGTGGTGCTGCTGGTGGTGCTGTGGAAATTCCTGCACCCGGCCGCCGGGGCCCTGGATGTCTGGTTCTGGATCATGTTCCTGGGCTTGGCCGTCCTGGGCGAGGTGCTGGAAATGGGCGTGCAGGTCATGAATGCCAAACGGCACGGCTCCAGCACGTCCGGCACCGTGGCCGGTATGGTGGGGGCCATTGCCGGGGCCATCTTCCTGGCACCGCTCTTTTTCGGGCTGGGGGCGTTCATCGGGGCCCTGGTGGGCGCCTGGCTGGGCTGCCTGGTCATGGAATTGCTGCGTGGCCGTCCCGGCAAGGAGGCCTTTGATGCGGCCTTCGGCACCATGATGGGGCGCTTTCTGGGGACGGTCTGCAAACTGGGTACGGGCAGCGCCATGGTCGTGCTGACGGCCCACCGGATCTGGCCGGATATGGCCCCGGTGCCGCCGCCGTTGCGTCCTGTGGCCCCGGAGCCCGGACAGGTCGTGATGCTGCTGAAGAACTGGCTGTGTTGAGGTGATCATGTCACTGGATTTGTTACAAGTGGTTTTGGTACAGACGCGCTTTCCCGAGAATATCGGCATGGCTGCCCGCGCCTGTGTGAATATGGGCAGCCGCAGCATCCGTCTGGTGGCACCGGAACGCTGGGACAGGGAAAAAGCCCGTCCTCTGGCCACCCCCAAAGGGCAGGGCGTGCTGGATGATGTGCAGGTCCTGCCCGATGTGTCGGCTGCCGTGGCGGATTGTTCGCTGGTCATCGGGACGACGGCCCGGACGGGTGGCTGGCGGCGTTCCTTGCTTTCCCCCGAGCAGGCCGCGGGCGAAGTGGCCCAGGCGCTGGAGCGGGGAGAAAAGGTGGCCATCGTGTTCGGCCCTGAGGACCGGGGCCTGGATAACGATGCCATCCAGCACTGCCAGCGGCTGGTGACCATCCCCACCAATCCCGAGGCCAGCTCCCTCAATCTGGCACAGTCGGTATTGCTGCTGCTCTATGAGTGCGCCAAGGCCGTGCGGGCCCGTCAGCATGAGGCTGCCGGGGAAAAGGCTCCGGCGGAGGGCGGCTCCGGCCGTGTCATCTCTTCGGCAGACTATGAACGCCTGCTGGACAACCTGAAGGATATGCTGCTGCGTCTGGACTGTCTGCACGGGGACAACCCGGATTACTTCCTGATGCCGTGGCGGCGCCTGCTGGCCCGGGCCCAGGTGCGGCGGCATGAATATGACGCCCTGATGGGCTTGTGCCGTCAGGTCCGCAACAAGCTGGACGGCGGCAACAAAGCTTAGCCTGCCGGACAGCTGCAACCGGATTCCAGAACAGCCCCTGAAAAGGGGCTGTTTTTGTATCCTGCGGTCCCGGGCAAGGCGTTTGCGGAATCGGGCAAAACCATGGCGAAAGACCTGTCTGTCGGGCATACCGGATTCCGGAGGTGCAGGGTAGACGTCGGGAAGGTCTCTTTGCCCAGGCAGGAAGGAGAGGAGGAGCGAGGGGGCCAGCGGACGTCCCGGAACTTTTTATGAAAAACGGTTGACGAACGCCCCATCAAAGCAGACCATCTGCCCGTTCACGAGGCCGGCCACTGCCATCTGTCTGTGTCCCGGCCAGAGTTAAAAGGAGCAAGATCCATGAGTGGGAAAAAAGTCCTCGTCATTTCTTCCAGCCCCCGCCGGAGGGGCAATTCCGATCAGCTGGCCGATGCCTTTATCGAAGGGGCGCAGGAAGCTGGTCATACCGTGGAGAAAATAAGCCTGCATGACAAACAGATCGGCTTTTGCAAGGGCTGTCTCGGGTGTCAGAAAACGCAGCACTGCATCCTTCGGGACGATATGGATGACATCCTGCCGCGCATACAGCAGGCCGAGGTAATCGCTTTTGCCAGCCCCGTGTATTTTTACTCGCTGTGCGGTCAGCTGAAGACCCTGCTGGACCGCACCAATCCCCTGTTCGCCGCGGACTATGCTTTCCGCGACATCTATTTGCTGGCCAGTGCTGCCGATACGAACGAAAAGACCATGGAAGGCCCCAAGAAAGCTATGGAAGGCTGGGTGGTCTGCTTTGAAAAGACCCGGCTGTGCGGTGTGGTGCAGGCGCTTGGCGTGACGGAATCCGGTGACATTCGGAAAACGCCTGCGGCTCTGGAAGCTGCCCGCGACATGGGCAGGGGCATCCGTTAGAGGATGTGTTTGTCTGCCGGATCTTTTGGCAGGCAAAACAGGGCAGGGGACAGTGGCCTCCGTGTGTCTGTCTTGGCAGGCACCTTCAGGAGCGGCTGCTGTCCCCTGTTTTTTCGGGAAACATCTTGTCCGGAAGATTGGCTTACTTGTCCGAGAGTCCTGTGACGCCGTCCAGCCACGCCCCTTCTAGACAGGCATCGCGCAGGCTGGCCCCGCTCAGGTCAGCGCCCCGCAAACTGGCACTCGTCAGATTCGCGCCATCCAGCAGGGCGTTCTCCAAAATGGCGCCATTCAGCCGGGCCTCCCGCAGGTCGGCATCACTCAGGTCTGCGTCATTGAGCGCCGCTCCGGCCAGATTGGCCCAGGAAAGGTTGGCCTTTGCCAGCTCCGCGTTGACAAGGTTGGCCCCGGCCAGGTCGGCCAGCTCAAGATCGGCGCCCCGCAGGTCGGCCCCGGCAAAATTGGCCCCCCGCAGCTCGACGCCCCGAAAATCCTTGCCGGCAAGGCTGGCATTGGCAAAATTTTTCCCCGCCATGCTTTGCGGGTGGGAATGCTGATGGCTCATCGAATCCCTCCTGAAATGGTTCCCAATCATGATAGACCAGGCGACCATTTGACTACAACTGTTTTATCGGGACGGATGCATGGCTGCTTCCGCAAAAGGCCAGGACGGGAAGTCGGGGCGCGCCACATCCTGATTCCGCCAAACCTTTTCGGTGCTCAACCTGTCAGGCACACGGGGCTTGTCGGCAAGAATGCAGCGACAATAAAGAGTACAGAGCCTTTATGCTTCTGTCGGAATGATGTACCCTGCAAGTACGGGCCAGATGCTGCGATGTCTGGCCCGGTTGCGGACAGTTCAACATCCATTTCGGAGAATATCTGCCATGAAAAAAATGCTCGCTATCCTGATGGTCCTGGGGCTCGTTTGTTCTTCCTCCGGTCTCGCCCTGAGCGCGCCTGCCCAGCAGGCCGCTCCGGCGGCCACGGCTCCGGCCCCTGCCGCCAAACCAGCCCCCAAGGCTGCGCCCCAAAAGGTGGAGGCAGGCTATCGCGGCAACCCGGAAAGCAAAATCTACCACAATTCTTCCTGCCGCTATTATAAGAGCAAGAGCGTCAGCAAAACTTTTGCTTCTCCGGCGGATGCCAAGGCCGCCGGGTACCGTCCCTGCAAGGTCTGCAAGGGCTAGGGACACGCCAAGAGCTGGTCGTGAACGGCTTTTCCTGTGCGGGCGGGCCCGACAGGGAAAGCCGTTTTTGGGGCTGCCGGGCTGTTTGCTGTTATCAACGTTAGGGTAACAGCGTACAGGGGACTGGTCTTTTCTGTCTGTGCTGGAAGCAAGGGCAGGGGAAAGGGGAGGACAGCCCCTGAATTGGCGGGAAAAGCCTGCCACGCAGCGCATCAGGACAGGCACACGGAATATGTGGAGAAGAAAAAAGGAATTTCTCAAATTTTTGCTTGACGGCGGCCCGTGTTTCCCGTAGATACACCTCATCGCGTCCCCATCGTCTAGCCGGCCCAGGACAACGGCCTTTCACGCCGTCGACAGGGGTTCAAATCCCCTTGGGGACGCCAGTATAAGGTACAATAAAGGATATCAGTGTGCAAAACACATTGGTATCCTTTCTTTTTTGTGTCAACGGGATTTCCCGTCGTCCACGTTTGTCCCGTTGCATCTAATGCTTACAAGGGGATATCCGAGAGTAGATCCATCCTGCAAAAGCGTGGTATCCTCACGGATAACAAGGCCGTATTGCTGTATTTTTTGTTCTGAGAGGTATCGAAACATTCAGCAGAAGCCAGGGAGTCCCCCATGCCTCTTACCGACGTTCGCATCCGTAGTTTGGAGCCCGCAGACAATCCCCACAAGTATTCCGACGGCGCGGGATTTTCCTTTATTTTTATGAAGAGCAATAGTAGCCCCAAAAACATTTAGTTACATTTCAGGTTTACTAACTTAATTTTGATGGGAATAAGTACAGAGTTTATAAAAAGTATTGGGACACTTTAGTTGCTCATTTTGTAGAACAGAGTTTATAAATCAGGAGCTTGAAATGGATGAAGTAAAGCAAAATTATTACGGAAGCTTATGCTCTGATATGTATGAAATCTTACATAAACAGGCTCCGCAGGACGAGCTTAATTTTTATCTCTCCTATGCTGAAAAGGGGAAAAAAATTTTAGAACCTTTATGCGGCAGTGGAAGATTTTTAATCCCTTTTTTGGAGCGTGGCTTTGATATCTACGGAATAGATTTATCAAAAGAAATGCTGGACAAACTAATACAGAAAGCACCGAACGCACAGATAATACAGTCGGATATTGCTAACTATACTGTACAGGAAAATTTTGATTATATTTTTATTCCTTCAGGATCAATTTCCTTGTTTACAGATATGCGTATGTGCAAAAGTATCTTACAAAAGATGAAAAATTTATTGACTGTTGGCGGAAAAATTGTGTTTGCTGTTGATACTGTTTTTGGAAGGCGCGATAATGATAATATGTACAAAGTATGTGCCTCCGTGAAAACAACAGAAGGATATGAATTAATTTTGAAAATGAAAAATCACTATGATGAAGATAGTCAGACACAGTTTTCGCCATCTGTTTATGAACTCTATAACGGCACTGAATTATTGAAAAGCGAAAATATGGATTTTCAGACACATCTGTATCGCTATGGTGAAATGGAAGAATACTTAAGAAAGTGTGGCTTCAAAAGTATAGTGACATATTCAAATTACCAGAAGGAACTGGCAAATAACGATGAATGCGAAATGTTTATTTACGAGTGCAGCGTATAGCAAAGCCAGCCAGAGCAGGCAGGGACAAGATACCGACATGCCACAATGAAGCAAACAGATAGTCGTCCAGTACATCCCAAAGAATGTAAAAACTTTTATTTTTGAGGTGCTTAAAATTTAAATATCTATAAAAATAATCAAATTCAACATGTTATCATTTAATTTTTATCCCCGTCGGGACGCCAGCAAACAATCAAGGCGCTTGCAGTGATGCAGGTGCCTTTTTTCGTATAGCTTCGATCCCTTGAACAAAAGAGCAATTGTTATAAACAAAACAAAGCGGGCCTCTCCTTTTGGGAGGGGCCCGCTTGCTTTATACTTTATTATCCTATGGCTCGGCCTACAGCGAGCGTTCTTGCAGGCCGGAGCGGGGCGTGCTGTCCGGGCGGGGAGGCTCGGTCACGCCTTCCATGCCGGGCAGGGCATCATGCACGTCCGTGGGGGGCAGTTCGCCTTCACCCACGCGGAGGATGGCGCGGCTGTCACGCACGGTGAGTTTGCAGGCCAGGCCGTAGCATTCGTACACCGCGGCCACAGTCGCCTGCAGGGGCTCGCCCTTGCGCAGCGGCGGCGGCACCAGCACATAATAGGTACGGCTTTCGGAGCCCAGGTGCGGGCGGACATCACAGGCGATGAGCCATTCGTCCTTTTCGTCGTTGTTCCAGTCCACGATGCCCAGCATGGCCAGATTGATGGTCTGGGTGGGATGGACGATGGTGAAGCCGGTCTTGCGCACGGTGGCATGGCTGGAAGGCGTGCGCGTGGCGGCAAAGGTGCGGCCCAGATAGACGTGGCCCCTGTCATTGAACAGGAATTCGGGCGAAAGCTGGCGGAAAAGGATCTCGCCATAGTTCTCGCCACCGCCACCGGGCAGGGAGATATAGCTGCCATCGTCGGTGAGCAGGCCGTGGGCTTTCATTTCCTGGGGCATGCGCTGGCTCATGGTCACGAAGCCGGACTTATCCACAACGGTCACGCCCTTGGCGCCGCAACCGGCCAGCAGGAAGGCCGCGCAAAGCAGCAGAAGAAAACGGGTCATTGGGTACCTCGGTAAAAAAATCGTATCAGGAAAAGAGGTGTACGCGCCCCGGCCGGGCTTGTAAAGCCGCTTTCCCCTTGTCTTTTCAGGAAACAGGGCAGGGCAAGGCAGCGGTCGTCAGGCCGGCCGGAGAGGATGAAAAAGGGAGAAAGCTCCGTGCGGAACTTTCTCCCCGATAGGCATGGGATGCGGTGAAGCTTAAAGCGATGCTTTAAGTTCTTCCAGATGCGTGCGGGCAAAGTCCAGCGAAGGATCCACTTCCAGCGCGGCCGCCAGATGTTCCATGGCGGCTTCCTTCTGGCCCAGGAATTTCTCGCACAGGCCCAGATTGGCCAGATCCATCACCGAGCCCTTGTCCACTTTGAGCACGGCACGGAAGGCGGCGGCGGCCTCTTCATAGCGCTTGAGCTTGAACAGGCAGACGCCCAGCAGATTGCCGTATTCCTTCATATCCGGGCACAGGGCCACAGCATCGCGCAGAGGAGCCAGGGCCCTTTCCCAGTCACCGGTCAGCGTGGAGACATAGCCCTCGTAAAAGGCGGCCAGACCTTTGGCGTCGTTTTCGGGCTGCAGGGGGCGGGCCTGGGCGAAAAGGTCGCGGGCTTCTTCGAAACGCTCCGCGCGCAAGGCCAACATGGCCCGGAAAAAGGGCAGGAAATGCGCACCGGGGTAGCAGCGTTCCAGCACGGCCAGCCCACGAAGGGCCGTTTCCTCGTCCGCTTCTTCAGCCAGCTTGCGGCCCACGAACAGGCCGATGCTCTGGTTGCGGTCACGCTCGCGGAAAGAGAGCCCCGGAGCGATGCAGTAGTGGGCCGGGACGCCCAGATCGGGATGCGTGGTCTCCACAGCATAAACCTGTACCGGCTCCAGGCCACGCAGCGCCCGGAGCAGCTCGTCGCGGATGTCGGGCGCTTCCACGCTGGGCAGGTCGGACAGGCGGCAGACGGGGCCTTCCAGCAGCCACTGGATGTCTTCCAGACGCTCGAACTTGGAAAGGCCGGAGGCCTCGTAGCAGGCCTGCGTGCAGAAGTCGCCGCCCAGCTGGGCGATCTCCGTGACGGCACGGATGGCGGCCTTGGCCGGAGAGGCGGCGGTGCCGGCCGTGAACACGATCTCGGAGCGGGCCGGGAATGTGGCCGGGTCCCAGGCCACCGCGCCGACGGTGGGCAGCGGCATTCCCAGGGAGAAATCCTTGAGCACGATATGGATGCCTTCCCGCTCAAAGGCGGCCAGCAGATCGCGCAGAGTGGGATCGTCCACTTCGTGGGGATCGATGGTGGGGGTGGTCAGACGTTCCCGGTCGATGCGACAGCAGACATGGCGCTCCACCAGCTCGGAAAGGCCCTGCAGAAGGGATTCCTCCGGGCTGTTGCCGGCGGACGTGCCGTTGAATTCCCCCAGCAGCTTGAACCAGTCCAGCGGCAGCCAGACGGTGCGACCGTCGGCCAGATGCGTGGCGGGGAAAAAGTTCCAGCGCAGGGTGCTCATGGCTTCGCGGGCCTGTTCCGGGGAAAGGCTGTCATCCACGGAGCGGCAGATCTCCTCGATGGGCAGCAGATCCTTGCCGAAGCGCTCTTCGGCCTCGGCCCAGGTGGCGCTGACCATGTGCGGCAGGCGCTGCCAGAAACTGAAGAAGGCAAAGCGTTCCATCAGCTCCATCAGTGCGGAGGCCCGGGCCTGTTCCGGCGAGGAACCTTTGCCCATCTGTTTGCGGGTGGGCATGATGCCGCGGGCGTCCCTGCCGCAGACGCTGAGATAGACCGGGATGCCCAGACGGCCCACGTCCACGCGGCGGACTTCGGCCAGGATGTCCAGGCCGGTGGCCTGCATGCGGGCCTGCACGCGTTCATAGGTCTCCTGGGGCGAGATGGTCTTGTCCAGGTCGCGGGTATAGCCCTTGGGGCAGGACTGCAGACGGATGACGGGAAGAGTGGTCGTGCTCATGGCTACTGCTTGCGCTCCAGGATATGCAGGACGTAGATGCGGCGCTGTTCCTTGCCGTCGGCATCCTGGCTCTTGACGCCGATATGGCCTTCCTGCACCTGGAAGGTCTTGGCGGCCAGTTTGGCAAAATGCGGTTTGGCGCGGGCCATGTCCGTGCAGAACACGGCCTTGCCGCCCGGGGCCAGATGGCGGTCCACGAACTTCAGCAGCGGCCGGTGCAGGTCATCAAGATACAGGAGTTCCGAAGCCACGATGCGGTCGAAGCCTTCGGGGAAGCGTTCGTCCTTGCCGGGGCGGGAAACGTCCAGATAGCAGACGTCGATCAGATCCTGCAGCTTGTTGCGCAGCACGTTGGCCCGGGCGAACTGGAGGGCATCATTGACGATGTCGCTGGTCACGATATGGCGGAAGCCGTAACGGGAGGCCACCAGACTGAGCACGCCGCAACCGCCGCCCAGCTCCAGCATGGTCTTGCCCTCGGGCTCCAGCTTGCGCAGGAAACGCCCCAGCACGAAAGAGCCCGGCCAGACCTTGGCCCAGAGCGGCAGGTCCTTCAGCGGGTCATGGATGGCGTGCCGCGCCAGCAGCCCGTCCAGATGGCTCTGCATATTATTGATGTTCAGGACCTCCAGCTGGCCGTCATCCAGCTGCAGGGGGACAAAGTCCACATCGAAGGTCTTGCGGATGTCCGCAAGGATCTGATCCAGCATCGTCGTCTCCCGTATATTTTTCCGTCTGGGCCGGATACGTCCCGGCTGGCCGGAAAAGGCTTGTGGAATTCTCAGGGGATCACTAGGAAAATCTGAAAAGCTGAAAAAAAGGAGGCGCCCCGCCCGGGGACGCACTCACGAAGCAGACGGCAAAAGGCCGATGCCGACAATCCATACAGGCATTTGCGCCGCAAATCAACATGCCGGCTTGACAGGGCCCGGTGTGCGGGCTAGGCAGAATGCATGAAAACCATCCATCGCCTCGAAATTGTTGTTGCGGAAAGTGATTACGACTGCGCCACCGGCCTGCTGGCCTTGGAAGTGCCCTTTGGCTGGGAAGAGCAGAGCCTGCCCACCGGCGAGACGCGCTTCCGGGTCCATTGCGAGCAGAAAGATTTTCTGGAACGGCTGCAGCTGCTGCTGAAGCAGACCGTTCCGGCTGCGGAAAGCGCTCTTTCCGAGCTGGAAGAGACCGACTGGCTGGCGGCCTGGCGTCAGTTCTTCACGCCCGTGTGTTGCGGCAACCATTTTGTGGTCCTGCCGCCGTGGCTGGCGGATACGCCGGATTTCCCCGGCCGGACGCCCATCCTCATCGAGCCCAAAAGCGCCTTTGGCACCGGCCATCATGCCACCACGGCCCTGTGCCTGCGTGTGGTCAGCGACCTGCTGGAAGCCGGATGCCTGCAGCAGGGACAGCATTTCCTCGATCTGGGCACCGGTTCCGGGGTGCTGGGCATCGGCTGCTGCAAGTTCGGCCTTACGGGCGAAGGTCTGGATATCGACCCGCTGGCCGTGGACAACGCGGTCGAGAATCGTGCCCTCAACGCCATCGCACCTGAGAGCTTCACGGTGGCCGAGGGCAGCATCGGTGCCGTGGCCGGCAAGCAGTTCGATCTGGTGCTGGCCAACATCCTGGCCCGCCCGCTGACCGAGATGGCGGCCGATATCGTGCGCGCCTGCCGCCCCGGCGGTTGCCTTGTCCTTTCCGGCCTGCTGGAGATCCAGGCTGACGGCGTGACCGCGGCCTACAAGGCCCAGGGCCTGTCCGAACCGCGCCGCATCATCGACGGCGAGTGGGCGGCTCTGGTCTGGGATTCCATTAAATAGGAAATATTCTTGACAAGAGCGGAGCCTCCTGCTAAATAAAGGCATCTTGAACGCAAAAGCCGCAAGGAGCTTTTTATGAATACTGTCACTTTCATGGGTAATCCTCTCCACCTCGAAGGCAACCTGCCCGTCGTTGGCCAGAAGGCCCCCGAATTCACGGTGTGCAACAACGGCCTCGAGCCCCGCAGCCTGAAAGACTACGAAGGCAAGATCGTGGTGCTGGTGAGCGTGCCTTCTCTGGATACGCCCGTGTGTGATATGGAAGTGCGCCGCTTCAACAAGGAAGCCGCTGCTCTTTCCGACAAAGTGCAGATCCTGGCCCTGAGCTGCGACCTGCCCTTTGCCCAGGCCCGCTGGTGCGGCGCTGCCGGCGTGCAGGCCGTGGAAAGCCTGTCCGACTACAAAGACGTGGATTTCGGCAAGAACTACGGCGTGCTGATCCAGGAATTGCGCCTGCTGGCCCGCGCCATCTTCGTGGTGGCTCCTGACGGTACGCTGGCTTACAGCCAGCTGGTGCCCGAAGTGACCAACGAGCCTGACTACGACGCCGTTCTGGAAGCGGTGAAGAAGCTGGCTTAACCGGTCCCTTCCATTGCTCTGATGCTTCCGGGCTCCCTTCGGGGAGCCCTTTTTATTTGTGTATTTCCTTTCCGCCTTTGTCGCTTTTTGCCGATGCAGGTTAAGCCCTTTGTCTTTTGATGCACATGGGGAGAGTGATGTCCATACTGCAAAAAAGGCAATAAAGTGACGCCAAAAGACAGGGACATGCGCCTCAAGGAAAGCGGACTTCAGAAGGTCCCTGCATGATCCAAGGGAGACAAAAAGGGCAGGGGTGACGATGCCCAGGCCCGCCAATCAAAGTAACCCGTTATGGAGTTTTTGACTGGATGCCGTGGGCTCGGTCAAAGCCCATAAAAAAAGGCGCCCAAAAGAGCGCCTTTTCGAAAAGCCGACATGATGCGGTTATTTGCCCATGGCGTCCATGAAGTCCTTGTTGGACTTTGTCCCGCGCATCTTGTCCAGCAGGAATTCCATGCTGTCGATGGAGGACATGGGAGCCAAGATCTTGCGCAGGATCCAGACACGGTTGAGGATATCGTCGGAAAGCAGCAGGTCTTCTTTGCGGGTGCCGGTACGGTTGATGTCGATGGCCGGGAAGATACGCTTTTCCGCCAGATGGCGATCCAGATAGATCTCCATGTTGCCGGTGCCCTTGAATTCTTCAAAGATGACTTCATCCATGCGGGAGCCGGTGTCGATAAGAGCCGTGGCGATGATGGTCAGGCTGCCGCCTTCTTCGATATTGCGCGCGGCACCAAAAATACGCTTGGGGCGCTGCAGGGCATTGGCATCCAGACCACCGGAAAGCACGCGGCCCGACGAGGGGGTCACGGCGTTATAGGCGCGGCCCAGGCGGGTGATGGAGTCCATGAGGATGACCACGTCCCGCTTGCGTTCCACCAGACGCTTGGCTTTTTCCAGCACCATTTCGCAGACCTGCACGTGGCGCTGCGGCGGTTCGTCAAAGGTGGAGCTGATGACTTCGGCCTTTTTCACGGTACGTTCCATGTCCGTGACTTCTTCGGGGCGTTCGTCGATGAGCAGGACGATCAGATAGACGTCGGGATTGTTGGCATTGATGGCGTTGGCCAAAGACTGCAAGAGGACGGTCTTGCCGGTACGCGGCGGCGCCACGATGAGACCGCGCTGACCACAGCCGATGGGCGACATGATGTCGATGACGCGGTTGGAGAGATTTTTTTCGCCGTTTTCCATGATCAGCTGGTGATCAGGATAGATGGGCGTCAGGTTGTCGAACAGGACGAGATTCTTGGCATTTTCCGGCGGTTCGAAGCCGATCTCCGTCACCTTGAGCAGGGCGAAGTAGCGCTCGCCTTCTTTGGGAGGCCGGATCTGGCCGGAAACGATATCGCCCTTGCGCAGGGAAAAGCGGCGGATCTGGGAGGGAGAAACATAGATGTCGTCCGGGCCGGGCATGTAGCTGCACAGGGGAGAACGCAGGAAGCCGAAGCCGTCGGGCAGGATCTCCAGGACACCATCCCCGTAGATGGCACCGTTTTGGGAGGCACAGGCCTGCAGCAGGGCGAAGATGAGTTCCTGCTTGCGCATGGAGCTGGCATTCTCGATCTCGTACTGTTCAGCCAGTTCCATCAGGGCCTGCATGCTGCGGGTTTTCAGTTCTGTCAGGCTCAGGCCGCTATCTGAAAGTAAGGCAGGCGCAGCCTTTTTTTTACGGACATATTTACGGGGTGCTTTTTCCATGGGCGTAGAAAACACGCATTACCGAAAAACGGCAATGCGATGCAAAAAGATGTTATGGGATTGGAAGAAAAAAGGCGTGTGAAAAGCGTGTAGCCTATCTTGTGGCCGGAGGCAAGTAAAAAATAGTTAATGCGCAGTAGTCGCAGGCTGCTTGGCAGGCGGGGAATAAAGGGAGATGAGTTCGGACTGCAAGTCCCGCTGTTCAGTCTTGAGAACTTCGCCCAGTTCTCCGGTCACAAGACTCATGGCCTGTTCCAGAAGACGCCGTTCACCAAAGGAAAGATCCTTGGTACGGCCGATGAGGAGGAGTTCGCGCAGGACGTTGGCGACGATGGAAAGGTCGGGACTCTTGAGGCGTTCGGAGTATTCGCGGAAACGCCGGTTCCAGTTCTGGCCCGTATGGACGGTCTGCTGGGGATTATTGCGCAGCGCTTCCCAGATGTGTTCTGCTTCCTTGGTGCTGACCAAAGTGCGCAGACCAACATTAGAGGCATTTTTGACAGGAACCATGAGAGTGATACTGTTGGCCCGAATGCGCACGATATAGAAATCGCACGCCGAACCACCAATATTCTGGCTGTCGATGCGCTCTATCTGGCCCACTCCTTGAGCTGGGTACACTACAAGCTGTTCGGATGTAAACATTTCCGTCCAAGGGTTGAAGTGCCCGCGCCAAACGCGAAGAAAAATAGCAAATGTGGAAAAGATTCAGGTAATCTTTTCCACTGTTAAAAGAACATAGCGCACAACCAATCATTAGTCCAGCAAAAAAATTTTTTGCTGGTCTTATGACAATAAAAAAGCCGGCCTGCGGCCGGCTCATGATCAGGAACGGGTCGCCCGTACAGCGGCCTCCAATCCTTTTTTTGCAAAAATCTCCAGTACTTCAAGTGCCTTATCCGTGGCGGTCCGTATCTTGTCAGCATCTTCGCTGCAAGGACGCCCCAGCACCCAGTTGATGACGTCCCCTTTCTGGGGAGGACGGCCGATGCCGATGCGCAGACGGTAGAAGTCCGGCGTCCCCAGCAGCTGGGTGATGGATTTGAGCCCGTTGTGCCCGGCGTTGCCGCCACCTTTTTTGAAGCGCAGCTCCCCGGCGGGGATATCCAGCTCATCATGCACCACCACCAGCTGATCGGGGCGGATCTTGTGCCAGGCCAGCAGGGGCTGGACGCACTGGCCGCTCAGATTCATAAAGGTCTGGGGCATGGCGGCCAGCCAGTCACCGGGCAGACCGTCATAGCGCAGCCGCCACAGTTCACAGGAGAACTTGCCCCCGTTCTGGCTCTGTACCTGCCCGCCTTCCCGGCGGGCATGGTCCAGCAGACTTTCCACGAAAGCAAAGCCGCAATTATGGCGCGTCCCGGCATACTGATTGCCGGGATTGCCCAAACCAACGACGACACCACCAAAATCCATGACAGTTTCCTTACAGATGAAGAGAGAGTGGCAGGCCGTGACCACTGGCCAGGGCCGCCACATGGGCAGCTGTCCTGGCGGCCACGGCAGGGGAGAGGATGGCCAGATGGCCACCCCGAGGCAGCCAGATACAATGTTTTTCCGGGGCCGTCACTGCGGCGAACGTTTCCTCGATCAGAGGTCTGGTGAACAGCGCGTCGTCGAGGGCGTTGAAAAGGTAGAACGGGCAGTGGACCGTGGACGCCACCGAGGCGCTGAACAGGGAATACAGGTACGCCAGGGGATAGCTGCTCCTGGCTTGCCGGCGATCGAGAGGAAGCCGAAGACAACCGGCAAGGATCTTTTTGACCGACAGATAGCTGAACACCGGCAAAGGTAACCGGGGCAAACAGCCGGCAAGTACCTTCAACCCGGCCAGCAGGCGTTCGCGCTGTGCCGCCCAGGGGGCAAAACGGGTCAGCTCTATGGCCCGGCGGCTTTGCGGGAAGATCCCGCTGAACGCGAAACAGGTGCGCATCCGCCCACTGCGGGAGGCGTGGGCCATGGCCAAAATCCCCCCCTGACTGTGTCCGGCAAGGAGCAGAGGCCCCATACCGTTATCGAGCAGCCACTGTTCCGCATCCAGGCCATCCCGCAGCAAATCGTCAAAGCTGAACCGGCAGCGGTGGGGATTGATACCGTGCCCGGTCAGATGCAGGGCAGCGACGGCAAGCCCGTTTTTCCAGAGACAGTGCAGGAAGGTCCGGTACTGGAGCGGGCAAAACATGGTCCCCGGATAAAACACCAGGCAGGCGGCACCCGGACGGGGCCATAATTCGATACTTACCTGCCGGTTGCCGTGGCGCAGGGTATGGTATTGCAGGGGGGGAAGAGTGGACATGGGTATAAAAATCAGGCCGGCCTCAAAAGAGACCGGCCTGAAAAAAACTGCAGTGAAAGGCGCCTTATTCGGCGGCTTCGGCAGCGTCCTTGCTCTTGGAGAACACGCTCACGATGGCGAAGTTCTTGTCGAACACGGCCTTCACGTTTTCGGGGAGAGCCAGGGTCTCCACGGTCACGCTGTCATTGATGCCCATGTCGGTCACGTCGATGGTCACCTTCTTGGGCATATCCAGGGGCTTGCTGCACAGACGCACGCTTTCACGATAGGTTTCCATCACGCCGCCCAGCTTGACGCCGCGGGCAACACCCACGAATTCGATCGGCACGTCGACCTTGACTTCCTTGTCCAGATCCACACCGTAGAAGTCCACGTGGGTGAAGGCCTTCTTGTAGGGGTGCTTCTGCACTTCCCAGAACATGACGGGATGTACGGTCTTGGTGCCGTTGTCGTCGATTTCCAGGTTGAACACGGCGGTACGGCCCATTTCGGTGTACATCTTTTCCAGAGGCAGAGCAGGAGCCTGCACGGCGATGTTGTCACCCTTGGCGGTGTAGAACACACCGGGGATCATGTCCTGCGTGCGCGCACGGCCCGCAGGGCCTTTGCCGCTACCTTCACGCTTTTGCACGCTCAACGTCTTTTCAATGGTCATGTTTAACTCCTTACCTAGTGCCGCATGAAAGTGCGGGAAGTTTTCTTATTATGGAGTCGGGAAAAACCCGGCATTATACAAAGAGAACGCTGACGGAGGAACCCGTGTGGATGTTGTGGATGGTCTTGCCCAGCAGGGCAGCCACAGACACCACCTGCAGCTTGGGACACTGTGCCAGCTTGTCGCCCAGCGGGATGGTATCGGTCACGATGACGCGGTCCAGAGCCTCGGTAGCATTGATGCGGTCGATGGCAGGGCCGGACAGCACACCGTGGGAAGCACAGGCGATGATCTTTTTGGCACCGTACTTGAGCAGCACGTCAGCACCGGCGCACAGGGTACCGGCGGTATCGATGATGTCGTCAACGATGATGGCGGTCTTGCCTTCCACGTCGCCGATGACGTGCATGGCCTGGGCCTGGTTGGGCTTGTCGCGGCGCTTGTCCACGATGGCCAGAGGAGCGTTCAGGCGCTTGGCGTAGGAGCGGGCGCGTTCCACACCGCCGGCGTCAGGAGAGACGATGACGATGTCGCCTTCGATCTGGCGCAGGGGTTCCATCATGACAGGAGCGGCATACAGGTTGTCCACAGGGCAGTTGAAGAAGCCCTGGATCTGACCGGCATGCATGTCGATGGTCACCACACGGCCGGCACCGGCCACGCTGATGAAGTCGGCCACCATCTTGGCGCTGATGGGGGCACGGGGGCTCACCTTGCGGTCCTGGCGGGCGTAGCCGTAGTAGGGGATCACAGCCGTGATGCGGCCGGCGCTGGCGCGCTTGAGGGCGTCGAGCATCAGGCAGAGCTGCATCAGGTTGCGGTTGACCAGCGGGGGACAGGTGGGCTGGACAACGAACACGTCATCACCGCGCACGTTGTCGCCGATTTCAATGCGCAGCTCGCCATCGCTGAAGGTGGTTGCCAGAGTGGGAGTAAGCTGACAGCCGAGGTGGTCGCAAATGGCTTTGGCCAACTCGGGATTGGAAGAACCCGTGACAATCTTGAGATCGCTGAACATGGTCCGTTCACCTTGCCGATAGCGGCAGCAGTTATGGTTTGGGTGTGGCTGGGATGGAAGGGCTCGAACCTTCGAATGACGGAGCCAAAACCCGTTGCCTTACCACTTGGCTACATCCCAGCATTCATGGGCAGCACAAAGACCTTCCCGTACTGTGACTCCAGGCTTTGCGCTGCCGCCTCGGCTGCGTGACGGGCTGAGAACAGACCGAACATGCTTGATCCACTGCCGCTCATGCGTGCACAAGCGGCTCCTGAATGGAGCAGATGTTGGCGGATTGTCTCTAGCTGCGGGTATTCACGCACAACTGCGGGCTCCAGATCGTTACGGATTTGGAGCACGTTTTCTGTGGTGATGCGGAACGTCGTTCCCGTCCCGGCATATTTACCCATCACGAGAAGCGTTTCATTATCCTTGCTCTTCGGATTTGTCAAGCCTTTATCTCCAGCTTTTTCCGCTTCTGCCGTCAAATCGTCATAGGCGCGGTAGGCCCAGGGGGTGGAGACCGACAGTGGCGGACAGACCAGCACCAGCCACCAGCCGGGCAGCTCAACCGCCGCAGGCGTCAGCACTTCGCCGATACCGGTCACACGCCGGGGTCGCCCGTGGAGGAAAAAGGGGACGTCCGCTCCGACCTTGATGGCGGCTTTTTCCAGTTCTTCCAGCGTCAGAGGCGTCTCCAGGCAGCTATTGAGCCACAGGAGCAGGGCCGCGGCATCGCTGCTGCCGCCCCCCAGGCCTGCGCCGTGGGGGATGCCCTTGCGCAGGGTGACATCCACGCCCGGGCAGGCCGCCTGTTCCGGCAGCAAGGCCGCAAAAGCGGCATAGGCCTTGGTAAGGGTGTTGTGCTCCAGATCGATGCCGGGGGTATCGCAGGACACGCGGATGCCTGCTCCTTCCCTCCGTTCCCCTTCCAGAACGTCGAACGGCCGGGCCAGCGGATAGAACACGGAATCAAGGGTGTGATAGCCGTTGGGCAGGACGCCGGTTATCTCCAGCCCCAGATTGATCTTGCAACCGGTGCGGATCTCCACGTTGTCCCCCTACAGGGTCTCGACCACGAAATGATCGTTGGTATAGACGCAGATCTCCGAAGCGATCTTCATGGACTCCAGAGCCAGCTCCCGGGCGGGAAGGGTGCTGTGGCGCAGCAGGGCGCGGGCTGCGGAAAGGGCATAGGGGCCGCCGCTGCCGATGGCTGCCACGTCATCGTCGGGCTCGAACACGTCCCCGTTACCGGAGAGCAGCAGGATATGCTCACCGTCAGAAACAAGGAGCATGGCTTCCAGACGGCGCAGATATTTGTCCTTGCGCCATTCCTTGGTCAGTTCCACAGCGGAACGCTGCAGGTTGCCGCGAAATTCCTTGAGCTTGGCTTCGAACAGCTCGAACAGGGTGAAGGCATCGGCCGTGGCACCGGCAAAGCCGGCCACGATCTTGCCGTCGTACAAGCGGCGCACCTTACGGGCGGTATGCTTCATGATCATGGACTGGCCCAGGGTGACCTGGCCGTCCCCGGCCATGGCAACCTGTCCGTCCTTCTTGACTGCCAGGATCGTCGTCGCGTGTGTTTCTATCATCGGTCTTCCCAGATTTCCTTGCGTTCTTTGTACACCGCATCCAGCTTGCGGAAAGCCGCACTGTCGGCGGATTTTTCCGTCTTTGCCTTGGCCTGCTTGAAGTAGCGCTCTGCCAGCTTGCGGTTGTTGGAGTAAATGGCACTGTAGGCCATGTGGATGTAAGCCAGCCCGGTCTTGCCTATGGAGCCCAGCGAACGGGCGTAGGCTTCATGGACATCGGCGGCTTCCGGCACGGCCCGCAGGACTTCCGTATAATAGGGCTGGGCCTGCTGGGCACGGCCGGTCTCATCCAGCATGCGCGCATAAAAGAATCTGGCCATGAAATCGTTTTTGTCCAGTTGCATGGCCTGCCGCAGCAGACCTTCCGCCCTGGCCATGTCACCTTTGCGGTAGTGGAAGGTCCCGGCTTCGCGCAGTACCAGCGGGTCCTTGGGGGCCAGCTGCAAGGCCTGATCGAAGGCGGCGGCAGCTTCGCGCACGTTGTTCCTGCGCGAAAGGACCATGCCCCGGCCCATGCAGGAAAGGGCATCCTTGCCGGAAAAACGCTGCAGGGCCGCCTGGCTGTCTCCATAGCGTCCCCAAAGGACGGTCTGGACCCTCTTGAAACGGCGATTGTCGAACGAGCGGTTGCGGATGGCCGCAGGGAAGGAGCTCAGCCGGGCCTGGATGCCGTTGATACGGTCACCGATATCCGGGTGGGTGGACAGGTAGGCAGGCACACTGGCCCCCGCCATCCAGCTTTTCTGGCGCATGATCTTGAAGCCGCCCACCAGGCCGGAAGGAGGGTAGCCCGCCTTGGTCAGGTATTGCAGGCCGATCTGGTCGGCTTCGTTCTCGTCCAGACGGCTGTAGTTGAGCATGGCGGATTGGCCTGCGCCCAGGGCCCCGACGGCCACGGCGCCGCCCGCAGGCCCGCCCACGGCCACGCCGGCGATGGCCAGCAGCAGACTGCCCACGGACAGATACTGGGCCCGCTCCAGACGCGAGGCCACATGGCGCTGGGTCACATGGGCCAGTTCATGCGAAAGGACGCCGGCCAGCTGGCTTTCATCCTCGAAATTCATGATCAGCCCGGTGAAGACATAGACATGGCCACCGGGGATGGCAAAGGCGTTCATGGCGTTATGCAGGATGACGCCGGACGTGAAAGTGAAGGGTTGGGGCGGGATGGCCTTGACCAGACGACGGACAAGGCCATCCACATATTTGCTGACTTCGGGGTCGTCGACCATGGGCAGGCTGGAGCGGATGGCCACATCGAATTTGTGCCCCATCTCCTTCTCGTCCTTGAGGGAGACCCCTCCGAAGAAGAATGCCCGGGCCGTCAGCGGCAGAAGCAGCTGGGCGACCAGGAAGACACTCAACATCACCAGCGCCACAGGGCGACGGAACTTCCCGAAACGATGCAGCATCGTCACCTCGCTAAGCTATATCCCAGACCTGCCCTTCCACGGTGTCACGCACGGCCACGCCCAGTTCGGCAAGCGCGGCGCGCAGTTCGTCGGAGCGGGCAAAGTCCTTGGCGGCACGGGCCGCGGCACGCTCGTCCAGAAGGGCCTGCACGCGCGGCACGTCGATGTTCAGGCGGGCCGCCCGCTGGTCACGCAGGGCCAGCAGGAAGGTGGCCGGATCCTGACCGAACAGGCCCAGCTGGGCCGACCAGTCATTGCGGCGTTCGAAGAATTCTTCCAGCATGCGGCGGGCACCTTCGCCCGCGCGCAGGGCCTTGTCTTCCAGCACGCGGTTGACCAGACGCACCTGGGAGAAGATGTGGCCCAGGGCCTGGGCCGTGTTCACATCGTCGTCCAGCGCGGCATTGAAGCCCTGGCCGTGCTCGTCCCATTCCTTGAGGATGTCGGCGGGCAGATCGACTTTTTTCCACTTGGCCCGTTCCAGAGCCTTGCCGGCTTCCAGCTGGCATTCGTAGATGCGCTGCAGGGCCTTTTCGGACTCGTCCATGATGTCGGCCGTGAAGTCGATGGGGCTGCGGTAATGCTTGCCCAGCAGGAAAAAGCGCAGGGTCTCGGGAAGGTAGCTGGCCAGGATGTCGCGGATGGTCTTGAAGTTGCCCAGCGACTTGGACATCTTTTCGGCATTGACCTGCACGAAGCCGTTATGCACCCAGAAGCGGGCCAGCTGGCAGCTGCAGGCGGCTTCGGTCTGGGCGATCTCGTTCTCATGATGGGGGAAGATGAGGTCCTGGCCGCCGCCGTGGATATCCAGGGGCAGGTATTCCTTGCTCATGGCCGAGCATTCGATATGCCAGCCGGGACGGCCCTTGCCCCAGGGGCTTTCCCAGAAGGGCTCGCCGGGCTTGGCCGCCTTCCACAGGGCAAAGTCCAACGGATCCTGCTTTTCTTCACCGGGAGCCACACGGGCACCGGCCTGCAATTCGTCCAGGCTGCGGCCGGAGAGCTTGCCGTAAGGCGGATAGGCACGCACGCGGAAGTACACGTCGCCGGACGGCACGGCATAGGCCTTGCCCTGGGCGATGAGCTCGGAACAGAGATCCTGCATCTGCTGGATGTATTCGGTGGCGCGGGGCTCGTGATCGGCACGCACCACGTTCAGGCGGTCCATGTCTTCATGAAAGGCATCGATATAGGTCTGTCCCACTTCACGCCAGTCACGCTTTTCCTCGTTGGCGCGGCGGATGATCTTGTCGTCCACGTCGGTGAAGTTGCGGACAAAGGTCACATCCAGCCCCAGGGCGCGCAGGTGGCGCACCAGCACGTCGAAAACCAGGGCGGAACGGGCATGGCCGATGTGGCAATAGTCATAGGCGGTGATGCCGCAAACATACATGTTGACCTTGCCGGGCCGGACAGGGACGAATTCTTCCTTTTTACGGGTAAGGGTATTGTACAGCTGCATGACGGGTCCCACAGACTAGGCGTTGAGGAGATCGATACGGCGCTGGTGGCGGCCGCCTTCGAATTCGGTGGACAGGAAGGTATCGACGATAGCAAGCGCCAGCTCCACGCCCGTGACCCGGGCCCCCAGACACAGCACGTTGGCATTGTTGTGCAGGCGGGTGAAGCGGGCATGCAGCTCCGTGGTGCACAGGGCCGCGCGGATGCCCTTGTGACGGTTGGCCGCGATGGACATGCCGATCCCCGTACCGCAGATCAGGATGCCGGGCACATCTTCGGCTTCGACAGCATTGCACAGGGCATGGGCGAACACGGGGTAATCGCAGCTTTCCTTGCTGTAGGTGCCGTGGTCGGTGACCGTATAGCCCATCTTTTCCAGATGGGCGCGCAGGGTTTCCTTGAGTTCGATACCGGCGTGGTCACAGGCCATGTGGATGGATTTCATGATCTCTCCTTAGGGTTATTGCTGGGGAGCCGTGTAGCGTTCCAGGGGCAGCACCGGGGTGCTGTCCGGCAGAAGCAGACTCAGCTGTTCGTTACTGAAAGGAACCGGGGCCTGACGCTCCTTGACCAGCAGCACGGCCGTCTGGCCGTTGGGGTGGCGCAGGCTCACACGGCGGGGCAGACCGGCCTCGTCATACGCGAGGGTCATGCTCCAGCCGCGGCTGCCGTTTTCCTGCCAGGCCACAGCCTGGCCCTGGGCGTCGATCTCCAGAAGACCGCCCACGGCAGAAGAAAGGGTAAAACCGACATGGCCGTTGGCAAGAGCCTGACTGCCGGAGTAGCGGTCGCCGAAGACCGTCACGAGACGGCCGTTGAGCAGGGCCGCCAGCTCATCCAGGGCAAAGGGCACCGGTACGCCCACGCGCAGCAGGGGCTTGTTGCTGCCCTGATGGAAAAAGGCCCGGTTCTCCGTAGGACTGTACACGAGGAATTCATCGCCGGATTCCCAGATCTTGGCCACCACGGCCCCGATACCGGCCATAACGTCCATGCGCAGGCTCCGGCTGTCATTGCCCCAGAGCAGGGCCGTGACACGCCGGGTGTCGCCTTCCGTACCAAAACGCAGACTGGCATTTAAAAGGTAAGGGGCCTCCTTGACGGTCCCGCTGCGGGCCACGAAGGCCTGCCAGCGGTCGGCGCTGTCGGCAGGGGGCACGGTGGAAGGCTGGCGGGCACAGGCCGAAGCCATGAACATCAGGACGATGAGACAAAGGATCTTTTTCATAGGTCCCCCAGACGCTGGCGCAAGGAATCCGCATTGGCGGGTTTGAGTTTCAGGGCCTGTTCGTAGGCCTTGCGGGCTTCTTCTTTCTGGCCCGCGGCGGCGGCGATGTCGCCGTAATGTTCCAGGATCTCGGCTTCAGGCGAGGGGACGAGAGCCACCGCGCGCCGTATGGTCTGCAGGGCCTCTTCCGTACGGCCCAGACGGAACAGGGCCCAGGCCAGGGAATCCACGATGAAGAACTGGTCAGGGGCCAGACGGTCGGCCCTCTGCAGCAGCTCCAGGGCGTGTTCCAGATCCTTCCCCTGTACGGCCAGGCTGTAGCCCACATAGTTCAGGGCCTGATAGTGCTCCGGGTGGCTGGCGATGATGCCCTGCATGACTTTCATGGCTTCATCGCGTTTGCCAAGGCTGTCCAGAAGGCTGCCGAGGGTAAAGGCCAGTTCCGAGCTTTCCGGGACGATCTCCACGGCCTGGCGGGCCCTGGCCAGGGCCTCGTCCATGGCCTTGAGACGGGCCAGCAGACGGACCTCCAGCAACAGCAGGGTCTCGTTGCGGGCGTGGCGCTGCTGCAGATCGCGCACGGAGGCCAGGGCTTCCTTTTCCTTGCCGGCATCGGCCAGGATCTGGGCCTTCAGACCTTCCGCCTGCACGGCCGTGGGACTGGTGGCCGGGATACGGGCCAGCCAGCTCAGGGCCAGTTCCGTATCGCGGCGCTGGTCGCGGGCGATCCCGGCCAGCATCAGGAAAACGTCGGGCGGCACGCCCGGTTCGTCCAGCATCTCCTTGAGCAGCCGTTCCGCCTGCAAATAATGGCGGCTTTCCAGGAACATGCTGATTGCGGTGAGCTTGAACGCCGCGGCATCCGGGCCCTTGCGGAAATATTTCAGGGCCTTTTCCGGCTGGTTGAGGCGCAGCGAAAGATGGACAAGGCGCAGGCACACATCCTGCTCGGAGACCTGGAGCTTGAGCAGCTTTTCGTAGATGGTGCGGGCCTCGTTCCACTGTTTTTGCTGTTCGTAGGCATAGGCCAGCTCCACCAGGGCCTCGACGAAGTCCGGCATGGCCTGGATGGCCTTCTGAAGCAGCGGGATGGCTTCCGCACGGCGCTGCATCCCGATCAGGGCCCGGGCATGGTAATAATCCACCATGGGCGTCCGCTCACCGGCCGCGATATTGCCGATGTGCTTTTCCGCCTCATCGAATCTTTTGGCCTTGACCAGCAGCAGGATCAGCTCCATGCGGGCATCCAGGGAATCGGGATGCCGCGCCACGAAGGCCTGGATCTGTTCCAGGCCCTGTTCCGTCTTGCCGTGGGCAGCCAGGGCCTCGGCGCTGAACAGATTGAGGGGCAGATCGTCGGGCCAGACCTGCAGGCCCAGCTCCAGCAGGGGCAGCACCTTTTCCGAACGGCGGCTGTCCAGCCACAGGGCACCTTCCAGCCAGGCCTTGGCCGGCAGGGTGCCGCCGGTCATCTGCTGGGCCGCCTGCAGGAGCAGTTCTTCATCCTCGTCGGCAAGGGCCTGCATATAAAGGAGGTAGGCGTAGGTATCCTTGGCGGCCGGCGAAAGCTCTTTTTCCTCGGGCAGGATCTCGATGCCCTGGAAAGAGGGAGAAGCGGCCCCGCTCCGGGGCTGGGTGGAGGCACAGCCGCCGCATCCCAGCAGGGAAAGGGACAGCGAACCGCTCAGCAGGGCAGAGCAGAGCAGGAGAAGGGTCTTGTTTTTCATAGATTATTGAATCCAGGCGTCGGAAAAGTCCTTGATGTCCAGGGCCAGATGCTGGCGGATCTTCTCCAGAAGACGGGCTTCCAGCTGGCGCACGCGTTCGCGGGTCACGTTATATCGTTCACCGATCTCGCGCAAGGTGACGGGGTCATCTGTCAGCAGGCGGTTCTGCAGGATATAGAGTTCCTTTTCGTTGAGCTTGGGCAGGATGGTCTTGAGCTTTTCGCGCAACAGCTCCGCCACTTCGGAATCCCCCAGGCTGTCTTCGATGCCCGGACCAAGAGCCGGGAGGAAGTCCATGCGGGTGGCACCGCCGGCATCTTCCCCCACCTGGGCGTTGAGGGAGAGGTCGTTGGCGGCAAGGCGCTGATCCATCTCGGTGATCTGTTCCTCGCTGACGCCCAGACGCTCGGAGAGCATGGCGGCATCGGGATCGAAGCCCTGGGCTATCAGCTTTTGCCGTTCGCGATTGAGGTTGTAGAACAGCTTGCGCTGCACCTGGGTGGTGCCGATCTTGACCATGCGCCAGTTATCCATGATGAACTTGAGGATATAGGCCTTGATCCAGAAGGAGGCGTAGTAGGAGAACTTGATGCCCTTGTCGGGGTCGAACTTGTTGACGGCCCGCATGAGGCCCACATTGCCTTCCTGGACGAGGTCGAGGACGTTCTGCATCCAGCGGCGCTGGAAATCCATGGCGATGCGCACCACAAGGCGCAGATGCGACGAGACCAGCCGGAAGGCCGCGTCGGGGTCGTTATGATCGCGGACCCGCACGGCCAGCTCGTGTTCTTCCTCGGGCTTGAGCATGGGGAAGCGGCTCACCTCGCGCAGGTAAAGCTGCAAACTGTCCCGGCCGCCGGTGGACGGCAGGCGGGGCATGGACGGCGCAGGGAGACTGGATTCGTCATGGCTGCCTTCGGTGAGCAGCATGGGGCCGTCGTCGCCCACATCCAGTATCTCGCCCTGGTCGAGGCTGTCCTCATCGAGTTCTTCCAGCGAGTCCAGAGAGCTGTCTTCGTCTGCGGCATCCAGGACTTCCACGTCCGCCACAGGCGCGGAAGAAGGGTGATCGGGGACATTCTTGTTGTTTTTCTTCATTATTTTCCTCAGGGGGCTGATGACATCCCTAATGTCGGTGTAGCCCCATGCTATAGTTTTGATTTGTCCTTTTCAATGATTTTCAGTAGTAAAAGCCTTGCGGCTGCCTTGCGGCCGGCCCTTTGACGGGCAGATGCCACATTTTATTACAAAGGCTGGGTACAGGAATGAAATTTGTTCAGCGCCTTGCGGAAAGGCGCCCGTTGTTGCTCGATGGCGCCATGGGGACCATGTTGCAGGCTTCCGGCCTGCCGGCCGGGGTGAGCCCGGAAGAGTTCTGCATGGAGCGACCGGATATCCTTCAGGGTATCCACAAAGCCTATCTCGATGCAGGAGTGGACATCATCACTTCGTGCACGTTCGGCGGCAATCCCTGCAAGCTCCCGGCCTCCCTGGATGTTTTTACCTTCAACAAGCGGATGGTGGAGACCGCGCGCGCCGCTGCCGCCCAGGTCGGACGTCCCGTCTTCGTGGCCGGCAACGTGGGCCCGAGTGGCCATTTTGCCCGTCCTCTGGGCGATATGGAGCCCGAAGAGCTCATCAAAGCCTTCTCGGAGCAGATCCGCGGCCTCGTGGCCGGTGGTGCGGACCTCATCTTCATCGAGACCCAGTTCGACCTGGCCGAAGCCAGGGCCGCCGTGACGGCTGCGCGTCAGGTCTGCGACTTGCCCGTCATGGTCTCCATGACCTTCGAACAGGGCGTCAGCCTGACGGGCTCTTCTCCCACCATTTTTGCCGAGACCATGCAGAACATGGGCGTTGCGGCCCTGGGTACCAACTGCAGTCTGGGGCCGGACCAGATGCTGCCCGTGGTGGAAGAGCTGCTGTCCGTCTGTGCCTGTCCCGTCGTCGCGGAACCCAATGCCGGGCTGCCGGAACTGCGCGGCTCGGAGACCGTTTTTCCGCTGGGGCCGGAAGCCTTTGCCCAAAAAACGGCGGCGTTCGCGGCCCGTGGGGCACGGGTGCTGGGCGGCTGCTGCGGTACCACGCCCCGGCATCTGGCGGCCCTGCGTCAGGCCCTGGAAAGCGTATCCTGCGACGAGCGTCCGGTGGTCAGCCCCGCGGGCATCTGCCTGACCAGCCGTTCGCAGCTCCTGCGCCTGGGAGAAGGGCAGCCGTTCAGCGTCATCGGCGAGCGCATCAATCCCACGGGCAAGAAGGAACTGACCCGTCAGCTGCAGGCCGGGCAGTTCGACGAGGCCTTCCGTCTGGCCGATGAGCAGCTGCAGGCCGGGGCCCGCATCCTTGACGTGAACGTGGGCGCGTCCCTGGTGGATGAGACCGTGCTCCTGCCCGATCTGGTGCAGCGTCTGGTCTCCCGGGTGGACGTGCCCCTGTCGCTGGATTCTTCCAATGCCCAGGCCATCGCCCGGGCATTGCCCTACTGTCCGGGATCCTTCCTTGTCAATTCCATCAGCGGCGAAGCCGGGCGCATGGAGCTGCTGGGGCCGGTCTGCCGCGATTTCGGCGCGCCCTTCATCCTGCTTCCCCTGCAGGGGACGAAGCTGCCCGTCCGGGCCTCCGAGCGTATCGCCATCGTGGAAAAGCTGCTGGAACAGGCCGACGCCCTGGGTATCCCCCGCCGTCTGGTGATGGTGGACATCCTGGCCCTGTCGGTATCCTCCAAGCCTGAAGGCGCCCTGCAATGTCTTGAGATGGTCCGCTGGTGCCGCAGCCAGGGCCTGGCGACCACGCTGGGGCTTTCCAATGTCTCGTTCGGCCTGCCTGCCCGCGACCTGCTCAATGCCACCTTCATGGCCATGTGCGCGGGTGCCGGTCTGTCTTCCTGTATCGCCAATCCTTCCGCCCCCCGTCTGCATGAGGCCTGTGATGCCGTGGCCGTGCTGCAGGGGAGCGACAGCAACGCCGGTTCGTTCATCGCCTCCTACGCCGACTGGAAAGCCAGCGGCGGCGTGGTCAGGGCCGGCAAGGGACCGGGCGCCGCTGCCGAGACCCTGGGGGATGCCGTCCTTTTCGGCGATCTGGAGAACGTGCTGCCCCTGCTGGAAAAGGAACTGGCCGCCGGTGCCGAACCTTTCGCCCTGGTGCAGGACGTCCTGATCCCGGCCATCACCGAAGTGGGGACGCGCTATGAGCGCCGGGAGTACTTCCTGCCGCAGCTCATCCGCGCGGCGGAGACCATGCAGAAGGCCTTCGCCCACCTCAAGCCCCTGCTGGAAAAGAGCCGCGGTCCCGAGGAACGTCCCGTGATCGTCATGGCCACCGTGGAAGGGGACATCCACGATATCGGCAAGAACATCGTCTGCCTGCTGCTGGGCAACCACGGCTTTGACGTCATCGACGCCGGCAAGGATGTCCCGGCGGAGCAGATTGTCGCTTGCGCTTTGGAACATAAGGCGCGTATCATCGGCCTGTCGGCTCTGATGACTACGACCATGGTACGGATGGAAGATACCATCCGCCTGGTGCGGGAGCGCGATCTCCCCATCAAGGTGCTGGTGGGCGGCGCTGCCGTGACCCAGGCCTTTGCAGATGCCATCGGTGCGGACGCCTATTGCGAAGATGCGGTCAGCGCAGTGCGGGCCGCCAAACAGTTTGTCACAGGATAATCCCATGAAGCGATTTGTTTTGCCCCTGCTGCTTCTGACCCTGTTCCTGCCCTGCCTGGCGCAGGCCCAGGAGTACAAGACCGTGGGGCTCAAAGACCTGACCTCTATCGTGGCCCAGAACAAGGGCAAGGTCGTCATGCTCAACTTTTTCGCCACCTGGTGCCCCCCCTGCCGTGAGGAGATCCCGGATCTCGTCAGCCTGGCGCCCAAGTACGAGGGCAAGGTCGTCATCGTGGGGCTTTCGGTGGATGAGGACGCGAGCACGCTCCCGGCCTTCCTCAAACGGCTGAAGGTCGACTACCCTGTATACAGGGCCGGTGATGATGTGATCCGTGCCTTCAACGTGCGCACCATCCCGTACAATGTTTTCTACGGTAAGAACGGGCGTCTGGCCCAGATGGGGTCGGGCAGGGTCTCGAAAAAAGAACTGACGGAAATCTTTGATTCTCTCGGAGAGCAAAAGTAATGAGCGACACCTACACGGTACGCCGTGCGACCATGGACGATGTGAAGGATATCCATGCCCTGCTGATGGAAAATGCGCGCAAGGGCCTGCTGCTGCCTCGTGCGCTGATCTTTCTGTACGGCCATGTCCGTAATTTCCTGGTCATCGACGATCCCCGGGGCGGCCTGGCCGCCTGTTGCGCCCTGGCGCCTGTTTGGGAAGACCTGGCCGAAGTCTGCTCCCTGGCCGTGCGCGAAGATCTGCGCAAGCAGGGCCTGGGCCGCAAGATCGTGATGGCCTGCGTCGATGATTGCCGCATCCTGCACCTCAAAAAAGTCTTCTCCCTGACCTATCAGGCGGCTTTCTTTGAACGCATCGGCTTCCATGAGGTGGACAAGGGCGTCCTGCCCCAGAAGATCTGGGCCGACTGCGTGCACTGCGCCAAGTACCCCGACTGCGACGAAACCGCCATGTTCCTGGAGCTCGAGTAAGATGAACGCCATCAAGGAACGCAAGATCGTCTATACCTCCGACCAGATCGCCGAACGTGTGCGAGCCATGGCCGCCGAGATCGATGCTTTTTACGGTGATGAGCCTCTGGTGGCCGTCTGCGTCCTCAAGGGTGCGGTGTTCTTTTTCACCGACCTTGTCCGGGCCATGCGTACGGAAAACCTTGAACTGGATTTCGTCCGCCTGTCCAGCTACGGCAAGAGGACGTCCAGTTCCCGCCATGTGGTGTTCAGCAAGGACGTGGACTGCGACATCGCCGGCAAGCATGTGCTGATCGTCGAGGACGTGGTGGACAGCGGCCTGTCCATGCAGTTCCTGATGCGCCAGTTCGAGGCCCGCGGGGCCCGCAGCCTGCGTTTGGCCGCGCTGGTGGACAAGAACGAACGCCGCGAAGTGGACGTGCGCGTCGACTTTGCGGGCTTCAAGCTCGAGGAAGGCTTCATCGTCGGCTACGGCCTTGATTATGCTGAAAAATATCGGGCCCTGCCTGATGTGGAAGAGCTGGTCTTCGAGTCCACCGGTGACTAGCGCCTGTCCGCACCTGGAGCCAAATGATGGAAATCCAATGCCCCCATTGCGCCAGCCGTTTCAACCTGCCGGAGAATCTTGCCCGGCCGGGTGCGAAATTGCGCTGCTCCGTATGCAAGACGGTCTTTGCCCTGCAATTGCCTGAGCCTGCTCCTGCCCCTGCGCCCATCCCGGACCTTCTGCCGGACGATGTGGAGCAGCCCCGCCCCCGGCGGCGCTGGCTGTTCTGGCTGATGCTGCTGCTTTTGCTGGCCTGCGGCGGTGCCGCCGTCTACTGGTACTGCTGGCATGAACGCCCCCTGACGCCGGTCCAGGGATCGGCAGCGACCGCTGAGAACATCGCCCTGCTGACCATGAAGGACGTGCGTCAGTACTACGTGAACAACGAGAAAATGGGCAAGATACTGGTCATCGAGGGCAGGGTGGTCAATGAGTTCCCCCAGCCCGTGAGCATGATCACCGTGGAAGCCGTGCTTTACGGACAGGACCAGAAGGTCATCGCGTCCAGTCGCCAGACCGCCGGTAACCAGCTGACCCCCTTGCAGCTTTCCGTGCTGGACAAGGAAGCTATGGCCAGCCGCCTGGCTGACCCCGAGAAGGAGCAGGGGGCCAATGTGACCCTGCTGCCCGGCGCCAGCGCTCCTTTCATGGTCGTGTTCGACAGCCCGCCCAACGATGTCAACGAGTTCTACGTCGCCATCGTGGATGCGCAGAAGGGAGTGCCCCTGCCGCGCTAGGCATCATGGCAAAATGTCCTCAAAGCCCCGCAAGGGGCTTTTTTTATGCCTTGGGGATGCTCCTGAGGGGGCGGCAAGGCCACGCGGTGCAGTCCTGAAAAGCTGCAACATTGCGAAGAAGCGTGCCGGGAAAGGCTATATTGATCTGCATGTGATAAAAAACACAAATGATGATACAAATCCATGACGCAATTCCGCATCATGACTGCATCCGCGATGACGCGATATTGCAACGTGTCGTACACAAGAGCCGAAGTTTGCTGCACATGCTTGCATGGGCTGCACTTTTTTTTTATTTTTATGCCATGGCTAAAACGAGAGAAGTCTTTATCTGTTCAGCCTGTGGCGCACAGACCCTGCAATGGCGTGGCCAGTGCCCCGGCTGCCATGAGTGGAACACCCTGCAGGCCGCGGCCCAGCCCAAGGCCCTGTCCCGCAGCACTTCCCGGGGATCCGTCCCCGCGGGCAACCGCCCCGTGCCGTTGCAGGATGTGGCCGAGACCGGGCATCATCCCTATCCCAGCGGCATCGCCTCGCTGGACAGGGTGCTGGGCAAAGGCCTGGTACCGGGAGCGGCCATCCTTATCGGCGGTGAGCCGGGCATCGGCAAGTCCACCCTTTTGTTGCAGGTGGCGGGTCTGGTCGCCGCCCAGGGGGGCAGGGTGCTTTACGCCAGCGGCGAAGAATCCCTGCCGCAGATCAAGGCCCGGGGCCAGCGGCTCGGCATGCTGCATGACAATCTGCTGGCCATGTCCACTTCCAGTGTGGACGAGGTCATCGCCGCTCTGGAACTGGCGCCGCCCCGCCTGCTGGTGGTGGACTCGGTGCAGACCATGAGCAGCGTCGATGCCGAAGGCCTGCCCGGCAACGTCAATCAGGTGCGTGCCGTGAGCATGGCCCTGCTGGAAGCCTGCCGTCGTCTGGGCGTCACGCTGGTGCTGGTGGGCCATGTGACCAAGGACGGGGTCCTGGCCGGTCCCCGCCTGCTGGAGCACATGGTGGATACCGTCATCTCCCTTGAGGGGGATCGCCGCCAGATGTTCCGCCTGTTGCGTGTCTTCAAAAACCGTTTTGGCCCCAATGAAGAACTGCTGGTCTTCCGCATGGGAGGCCGGGGCATGGAAGTTGTGGATGACCCCTCTACGTTTTTCTTGGGCGATCGTGACGCCTCCCTGTCCGGCACGGCGGTTGTCATGGCCGTGGACGGGCAGCGTCCGCTGGCGGTGGAAGTGCAGGCCCTGGTGGCCCGGACCTTCCTCAGCATCCCCCGGCGTGCGGCCCTGGGCTTCGATGCCAACCGTCTGCATTTGCTGCTGGCCGTGCTGGAAAAGCGCCTCAAGCTCAATTTCGGGCAGGTGGACATCTATGCCAAGGTCGGCGGCGGCATGAAGCTGCAGGAACCAGGGCTGGACCTGGCTTTGGTGGCGGCGGTGCTGTCGTCGTATTATGACGTCCCTCTGCCGGAAAAATGCGTCCTGTGGGGCGAGGTGGACCTTAACGGACAGGTGCGGCCCGTGGCCGCCCACGACCTCCGTCTGGCCCAGGCGCGCCGTCTGGGCTTCGAGCCTGTGATCCATCCCGGCAAGGGCGGCATTGCGACCATCGCGGACCTGCAGCAGAAACTTTTTCATCGCAAACAGTGAGCATACCCATGGCTCTTGAAATAGAACGCAAATATCTCGAAGTCGATTTCGACAGCTTGCGCCATCGCCTGCGTCAATGCGGCGCGCAGGGAGGGGACGTCCATCTGGAACGGAACCGCATCTATGACCTGCCTGACGGTTCCTTGCGTGCCGGGCATCATTTGCTGCGTCTGCGCACACAGGAATGGCCGGATCACGCGCAAAACGTGCTGACCCTCAAGCTGCCGCCCGTCTCCGCGCCGGATGCGGCCTTCAAGGTGCGCGAAGAGCGGGAGACGCCCGTTGCCGATGCCGCGCAGATGCACAGCATCCTGGAAGGTCTGGGCTATGTGGTCCGTGCCTGTTATGAAAAGATCCGGGAGACCTGGACGCTGGAGCATACCAGTATCGACATGGATATCGTCCCCTTTGCCCGCGTGGTGGAGCTGGAGGGCCCCGAGGAAGAGATCCTGCGTCTGGAAGCCCTGCTGGGACTTGACGACGTCCCGGTTAGTACTCAAAGTTATCATTATCTTCATCAGGAATGGCGGAAGCGGAATGATCTGCCGCCCGACCTGTCGTTTGTTTTCACGCCCGAAGAACTGGCCCGCTGGCGCCGGGATCTGGGCCTGCCTACCGTGGAGGATAGCCCTCATGGCCGATGAAACCTGGAATGAGCCGGGAACGGACACTGCCACCATCGTCAAGAAAAAGGTCAAGGAACCGGACCGTTACGTGGTCCTGCTCCACAACGACGATTATACGAGCATGGACTTTGTCGTCGGCGTCCTGTGCGACATTTTCCACAAGACACCGGAAGAAGCCACGACCATCATGCTGGCCGTCCATCAGCAGGGCATCGGCCAGTGCGGCGTCTACACGCATGAGATAGCGGAAACAAAGGTGGCGCTCGTCAGGCGGCGGGCCCGCGCAGCGGGCTTCCCCTTGCGCTGCACCATGGAAAAATATCGTTGAGGATCATATGCTCAGTGCTGCTGTTCAGGAAGTTTTGAAGGTTGCCGTCCAGGAAGTGCAACGCCGCAGGCATGAATTGCTGACGGTGGAGCACATCCTGTTCTCATTGACGACCGTGGCCCCCGGTCGCCTGCTGCTGGAAGGCAGCGGGGCCAGTGTGGCGGTGTTGCGCGAACAGCTGGAAGGCTTTTTCCGTAACGAGATGCAGGTGCTGCCGGATCAGGGTGAGCACGAAGTCCACCAGACCGCCGGTGTGCAGCGGGTGCTCGAACGGGCCCTGGGGCACATCCACGCTTCGGGGCGGAGCCAGGTGGAACTGGGCGATTTGTTCGTGGCCATCCTGGATGAAGAGGACAGCTATGCCCACTACTTCCTGACGCGTCAGGGAGTGGATCGTCTGGACGCGCTGACATTCATCTCGCACGGTATGCCGGAAGGGGGCGGATCCCGGGGCGTGGCCCCCGATGCTGCCAGGGAGAAGGAAGAGGGCGAGGCCGGGGAGAATGTCTTGGAAAAATACGCCACCGAGCTCACCGCCCGTGCCCGTGACGGCAAGATCGACCCCCTGGTAGGGCGTCAGGAAGAGCTGGACAGGGCCATCGAGGTCCTGTGCCGCCGCCGCAAGAACAATCCCCTGTTCGTGGGCGATCCCGGTGTGGGCAAGACCGCACTGGCCGAAGGTCTGGCCCTGCGCATCGCCCAGGGGCAGGTCCCCAAAAAGTTCAAGGACGTCAAGATCTACGCCCTCGATATGGGCCTGATCCTGGCCGGTACCCGCTATCGCGGTGAGTTCGAAAGCCGTCTCAAGGCCATCGTGGAAGAGCTCAAGAACATCCCTGATGCGGTGGTCTTCATCGACGAGATCCATACCATCGTGGGGGCCGGGGCCACTTCCGGCGGTTCCATGGACGCTTCCAACCTGCTCAAGCCCGTGCTGGCCAGCGGGGAGCTGCGCTGCATCGGCTCCACCACCCATGAGGAGTTCCGCAACCATCTGGAAAAAGACCGGGCCCTGACGCGGCGCTTCCAGCGCATCGACGTGGGGGAACCCAATGCCGAGGACTGCTTTGCCATCCTCAACGGCTTGCAGACCCATTACGCGGGCCATCACCGCGTGCGTTACAGCGAGACCGTGCTGCGCAGCATCGTGGACCTTTCCAACCGTTATGTCCGTGACCGTTTGCAGCCTGACAAGGCCATCGACGTGATGGACGAAGTGGGGGCCGCCGTTGACCTGCGCCGCAAGGATGAAAAACGGACGGCCGCCGTCACGGTGTCCGACGTGGAACGCATCGTGGCCCGCATGGCCGGTGTGCCCGTAAGGACGGTCTCGGGCCAGGAGCGGAACCGTCTGGCCAATCTGGAAAAGAACCTCAAGCAGATCGTCTTCGGGCAGGAAGAAGCCGTGGAGCAGACCGTGCGCGCCATCCTGCGTTCGCGCGCGGGCCTGGGGCAGCGTCAGCGGCCCACGGGCGCCTTCCTTTTCTATGGCCCCACCGGCGTGGGCAAGACGGAGCTGGCCCGCGGCTTGGCCCAGACCATGGGCGTGGAGTTCCTGCGCTATGACATGAGCGAATACATGGAACCGCACACGGTCTCGCGGCTCATCGGTTCGCCGCCAGGCTATGTGGGCTTCGATCAGGGCGGCCTGCTGACCGAGGCCGTGCGCAAGGCCCCGTATTCCGTGGTCCTGCTGGACGAGATAGAAAAGGCCCATCCCGACATCTTCAATATCCTGCTGCAGGTCATGGACTACGGCACCCTGACAGACAATTCCGGCCGCAAGACGGACTTTTCCCATACGGTGCTCATCATGACTTCCAATGCCGGGACGTTCGAGATGTCCAAGGCCAGCATAGGCTTTGGCAAGGCTGCGCCCGAAGACGCGGCCCGCAAGGCTCTGGGGGCTGTGGAACGCCTGTTCACACCTGAATTCCGTAACCGTCTCGATGCCATGATCCCGTTCCGGGCCCTCACGCCTGCCATGATGCAGCGTATCGTGGACAAGTTCCTGCGCGAGATCGGGAACAGCCTTGCGGAGCAGCAGGTCACGCTGGCCTCTACGCCGCGTGCTCGTGCCTGGCTGGCGGAAAAGGGCTATGATCCCGCCATGGGTGCGCGCCCGCTGCGGCGTCTGCTGCGCAGCCGGGTGGAAGACGCCCTGGCCGGCGAGCTGCTCTTTGGCCGTTTGCGCCACGGCGGTCTCGTCCGCCTGGGGGTCAAGGACAATGAACTCGTGCTCCAGTTCCCTGACGCGGCCCCTGCACAGGGCGCGGAAGCGGAGGAGGGGGATGACGGCCGCAAAGATGCGTGAGCAGATAGCTCTGTATGCGGCGCAGTTCCCCTCGCCGGGATGCTGCACCGCAGAAGGGATATTGTGTGCCGGTGGCGATCTGCTGCCGGCACGTCTGCTGGCAGCCTACAGTCGGGGCATCTTCCCCTGGTACGGTGAAGACATGCCCCTGCTGTGGTGGTGCCCCGATCCCCGCTGCGTGCTGCCGCTGGATGCCTTCCAGCTGCCGCGGCGCAGTGCACGGGCCTTGCGCAACCATCCGTTCGAGCTGCGGATGGATACGGCCTTTTCCCGCGTCATCCGGGCGTGTGCGGCGCCGCGACGCGACGGAGAGGGGACCTGGATACTGCCCGAGATGATAGCGGCCTATGAACGCCTGCATGCCCTGGGCTATGCCCATTCCGTGGAAGCCTGGCGGGATGGGGAGCTGCTGGGCGGCCTGTATGGTGTGGCCCTGGGGCGGGCCTTTTTCGGGGAATCCATGTTCCACCGCTGCCCCGAGGCCTCGCGGGCGGCCCTTGCGGGCCTGGTGGCGTTCCTGCGCGGGCGGGATTTCCTCTTGCTGGACTGCCAGCAGGCCACGCCCCATATGCTGGCCATGGGCGCGCGGGACATCCCCCGCAAAGAATTCCTGGCGCTCCTGCGGCAGGCGGTGCCTGTCCCTGATCCTGAACCTGTCTCCCAGCTGCCGTGGCAACCGTGGCGGATGCCTTTCCGTTATGATGCTGCCCTGGGCTGGCTTCCCGACGAGCGATGATGAACCAGTCTCCTTTCAAGCTCCATAGCGCCTATGTCCCCACAGGTGATCAGCCGGAGGCCATCGATTCCCTGGTGGCCAATCTAGAAGCCGGTGTGCCGGAACAGATCCTGCTGGGCGTGACCGGCTCCGGCAAGACCTTCACCATGGCCAATGTCATTGCCCGTTGCGGACGTCCGGCCCTGGTGCTGGCCCCCAACAAGACGCTGGCCGCCCAGCTCTACAATGAATTCCGCGAATTCTTCCCGCAGAACGCTGTGGAGTATTTCGTCAGCTATTACGACTACTACCAGCCGGAAGCCTATGTGCCCGCCTCGGACACCTACATCGAGAAAGATTCGTCCATCAACGACAATATCGACAAATTGCGCCACGCCGCGACCCATGCCCTGCTGACCCGGCGTGACGTGGTCATCGTGGCTTCGGTCTCCTGCATCTACGGTCTGGGCTCGCCAGAGTTCTACGCCCGCATGATCATCCCGGTGGAAGTGGGGCAGCACATGTCCATGGATGCCCTCATCACCCGTCTGGTGGAAGTCCAGTACGAACGCAACGACTATGACTTCCATCGCGGTACCTTCCGTGTGCGCGGGGACGTGCTGGAGATCATCCCCGCCTACCATCACGAACGGGCCTTGCGCATCGAGTTTTTCGGTGACGACATCGACTCCATGCGCGAGGTGGACCCGCTGACCGGGGATGTGCTGGCGGAAGTGGGCAAGACCGTCATCTATCCGGCCAGCCACTTCGTTTCCGCCCAGGACAACCTCAAGCGGACCACGGCCGATATCCGGCAGGAGCTGCTGGAACGGCTGACGGCCTTCAAGGCCAGCGGGCGCTTGGTGGAGGCGCAGCGCCTGGAGCAGCGGACCCAGCTGGATCTGGAGATGATTGAGGAGCTGGGCTACTGCAACGGCATCGAGAACTATTCCCGCCATCTGGATGGCCGCAAGGCCGGGGAACCGCCTTCCTGCCTACTCAACTATTTTCCCGAGGACTTCATCCTGTTCGTGGACGAGTCCCACATCACCGTGCCGCAGGTGGGCGGCATGTTCAAAGGTGACCGCTCGCGCAAGCAGACCCTTGTGGACTACGGTTTTCGCCTGCCCTCGGCCCTGGACAACCGTCCCCTGCAGTTCGACGAGTTCCGTTCCCTGCTGCATCAGGTGGTCTACGTTTCGGCCACACCGGGCAAATACGAGATGGACCAGTCCCAGGGCATCATTTCCGAGCAGATCATCCGCCCCACAGGGCTGGTGGATCCGGAAGTGGAGGTACGCCCCACCAAGGGGCAGATGGAAGACCTGCTGGGAGAATGCCGGGAGCGTATCCGGCGTGGGGAACGGGTGCTGGTGACCACCCTTACCAAGCGCATGGCTGAGGACCTGACCGAGTATTGTTGCAATATGGGCGTCAATGCCCGCTACCTGCATTCGGATATCGATACCCTGGAGCGTTTGCAGATCATCAGGGCCCTGCGGCAAGGGGAGTTCGACGTGCTGGTGGGCATCAACCTGCTGCGCGAAGGCCTGGACATCCCCGAGGTCTCGCTGGTGTGCATCCTGGATGCCGACAAGGAAGGCTTCCTGCGCTCCACTGGTTCGCTCATCCAGACTTTTGGCCGTGCGGCGCGTAATGTCCACGGGCATGTCATCCTGTATGCCGATACGGTCACGGCCTCCATGCGTGCGGCCATGGATGAGACCGAACGACGCCGGGCCAAGCAGACCGCCTATAACACGGAGCACGGCATCACCCCCCGGAGCACCCGGAAAAGTCTTGAATCTCCGCTGGATGCCCTGTATGTGGATACCAGCTCTTCGTCCCGGGGCAAGGGCAAGGGGCGTGCGTCCCGTCAGGACGATGCCGTGCCCCTGACTGCCGAAGATACCGCGGCGCTGGTCCAGCGTCTGGAAAAAGAGATGCGCGAGGCGGCCCGGGAACTGGAATTCGAGCGTGCCGCTGCCCTGCGGGACCGCATCCGGGCCCTGCGTGAACGCCTTATCGCCCTGCCGGAGTGATCATGAGTCCAGAACAGCTTTCCCTTTTCGGTGCGCCTGCCGCGCCCGCCCCTAAAAAACAGGCCGGGGAGAAGACGGCGGGAAAAGTCGTCGCACCGTCTGTCGCATCCGCAGCCCCTGCGGATCCTTTGAGCCTGCCCGAACCGCCAAAGGACAGGCCCCAGGAGCGAATGGCCTGGCTGACGACCATCCTGGAGCATCACAACTATCTGTACCATACGTTGGACAAACCGGTCATCAGCGATGACCAGTACGATGCCCTGTTCCGGGAACTGAAAGCGCTGGAGGAAGATTATCCGCAATGGCGCAGCCCTCACTCGCCCACGCTGCGTGTGGGCGGCGGTTTGCTGGGCGGCCTGCCCAAGCAGCGTCACCGTCAGCGCATGTATGGTCTGGACAACGTCTTTTCCGCCGAGGAATGGCAGGAATTCGTGGCCCGCATGCAGCGCGCCCTGCCCGAAGCGCCGCTGGCCTTCTGGTGCGATCCCAAGCTGGATGGTCTTGCCCTGGAAATCATCTATGAGGATGGCGTCCTGCAACAGGCGCTGACCCGTGGGGACGGAGAAGAGGGTGAAGTGGTCACCGAGGCCGTGCGTACCATCCGTACGGTCCCCCTGCGGCTGCGCGGGACCGGCCCCTTCCCGGAACGGCTGGAAGTACGCGGCGAGGTGGTCATCTACAAAAAGGATTTTGCCGCCATCAACGAGCGCCGGGAATCCTTGGGCCAGAAGCTCTTGGCCAATCCGCGCAATGCCGCTGCCGGGGCCCTGCGCCAGCTGGATGTCGCCAATACCCAGCAGATGCCCCTGCGATTCCTGGCTTACAGCCTAGGCGAGGCCCGCTGGGGACAGGCGGAACCCTGCCATTTCCAGCATGAACTGGCGGCCCGGCTGCGTGACTACGGTTTTTTGACGCCGCCCGACGGCAAACTCTGCGCCGATCCGGCTGCTGTGGAAGCCTATGTGGAAAGCGTGCGTCAGGGCAGGGCGGATTTCCCCATGGAGATCGACGGTGCCGTGGCCAAGCAGGATGATCTGGAAGCGCAGGAGGCCCTGGGCTTTACGGCCCGCGCACCGCGCTTTGCCATCGCCTTCAAATTTCCGGCCATGCAGGTGCATACCCGTCTGACCGGTATCGAGATCCAGGTGGGGCGCACCGGTGTCCTGACCCCCGTGGCCCAGCTGGAACCGGTGGCCGTGGGTGGGGTCATGGTCACCCGCGCCACCCTGCATAACGAGGACGAGATCCTGGCCAAGGACGTACGGGTAGGGGATACGGTCATCGTGCAGCGGGCAGGCGATGTCATCCCCGAAGTGGTGGGCCCGGTGCTGGAGGAGCGTCCTTCGGGCGCACGGCCATTCGAATTCCCGCATATCTGTCCCGTCTGCGGCGAACCCGCCCATCGCGAACCCGGTGAGGCGGCCTGGCGCTGCGGCAATATCTCCTGCCCGGCGGTGCGCTTGCGCTCCATCTGCCATTTCGTGTCCAAAGCCGGTCTGGATGTGCAGGGCGTGGGCCAGAAATGGATAGAGCAGCTGGTCAGCAGCGGGCATGTCACCAGCCCGGAACAGCTGTTCCGACTCACGGTGCAGGATCTGCTGCCTTTCGACCGCATGGGGGACGTGCTGGCCCGCAAGATCGTGGATGCTTTCGACGATGCCCGTCATAATGCCACGCTGGCCCGCCTTATCAGTGCTCTGGGCATCCGCCATGTGGGCGAACAGACCGCCCGCATGCTGGCGGCGCATTTTTACGATATGGATGCCCTGGCGGCCGCCGATACCCAGCGTCTGCTGGAGCTGCCGGACGTGGGGCCCGAAGTGGCCAGCTCCATCCGCAGCTTTTTTGAAAGCCCGGCCAACCAGCACATGCTGGCCGGATTGCGCGAGGCAGGCCTGTGGCCCGTGGCTGCGGCAGAACCTGCCGAGGCAGCCGGGGAGGGCGGCCCCCTGCAGGGGAAGAACATCCTCTTCACCGGCACGCTTTCCATGGCGCGAGGCAAAGCCAAGCAGCTGGCTGAGGCGGCCGGTGCCGTGGTGCTGGGCAGTGTGAGCAAAAAACTGGATATCCTTGTGGTGGGCGAAAATCCGGGCAGCAAACTGGAAAAAGCCCAAAGCCTGGGGATCACCGTTCTTGATGAAGCAGCTTTTTTGGATCTGCTTGCTGACAGGACGGACGCATAACTTTCAACAGAACAGGACAGGTGAAGCAATGAGCACGCCGATCATCGTCATGGGTGCCAATGGCCGTATGGGCCGGACCATCTGCACGCTGGTGCAGGAAGACCCCGCCTTCACGCTTGCGGGCGTGGTGGAACGCAGCGAATTTGCTGCCGGTCTGGCCGCGCTGCCGTGCCCGGTGAGCCAAAATGTGGAAGAGCTGCTGCAGGGCCTGGACGGCAAAGCTGTCGTCGTGGATTTCACCGCTCCCGAGGTCAGCCTGGCCACGGCCCGTAGTGTGGCCAAGTTCGGTGCGGCCCATGTGATTGGCACCACCGGCTTCACCAATGAACAGAAGCAGGAACTGGCAAAGCTGGCCGAAAGCTGCCGTATGTTCTGGGCCCCCAATATGAGCATCGGCGTCAACGTGCTGCTCAAGGTCCTGCCCGAGCTGACCCGTGCCCTTGGTGAAAAGTACGATATCGAGATGGTGGAGCTGCATCATAACCGCAAGAAGGACTCCCCCAGCGGTACGGCCCTGCGTCTGGGCGAATGCCTGGCCGAAGCTCGTGGCTGGGATCTGGATGACGTCCGCTGTTCCGCCCGTGACGGCATCATCGGTGAGCGTCCCAAGGCGCAGATCGGCATCCAGGCCATTCGCGGCGGCGATGTGGTCGGTGTGCATACGGTCTACTTCATGGGCCCCGGTGAGCGCATCGAAGTGACCCATCAGGCCCACTCGCGCGAGACCTTCGCCCAGGGGGCCCTGCGGGCCGCTGCCTGGCTGTGCGGACAGCAGCCGGGACGTCTGTACGGAATGCAAGACATTTTCTAGAAAATATCTTGAATTTTGACGGGCCCTGCGGTAGGCTCTACACAAATCACGCAGGAAAATGGCGTCGCAGACGTCTACGGGGGCCCCATGCCACAGGTAGCAGCACGCATCAACGACGAGCAGGAACGCTGGCTCAAGGATTACTTTCGTACCAAGAGCGCCGGAGCGGAATTCATCCTGCCCTGGGCCGTGGATACGTTTTTCCGCGCCATGGCCAACATCAAGCAGATGTTCACCGTGGGCGAACTGAAGACCATCGTGGAAGCGCACAAGGATACGCGCCTGCTGCCTGACCACACGCGTTTGTCCTATCTGCTGCTGCGGGTCAGCGATGCCTGTGAGCTCAACAACCTGCACACCCGGCATGGCGCCAACCGCTCCAGTCTGGAGAGCAAGCTCAAAAGCCTGGATGATACCCAGGCAACAGCCTTGATGGTCTGGGCCTCGGCTTTCTGGGTGAGCCGGAACTGTTCCGCCGGCAACCTGGACGAATACATCAGCGCTTACTAACAAGGACGCCCTGCGCAAGCAGGGCGTTTCTTTATAGTTTTTTCTGCATTTCCGGGCCTTCACAGGCCTTTTTTTCGGCCTTATAACTAAAAGGACCGCCGCATGGCGGTCAGTTTTTCCATTTTTCCACACTGCCGTATCCGGCGTCAAACCGGCCTTTACTCATGCGCGTACTTCATACATCGGACTGGCATCTTGGCCGCTCGCTTTTCGGCCAGAAACGCTACGAGGAATTTTCGGCTTTCCTGGACTGGCTTGCCCGCACACTGCAGGAAAAAGAAGTGGATGTCCTGGTCGTTTCCGGGGACATCTTCGATAGCGGCACGCCCAGCAACAAGGCCCAGCGCCTGTATTATGATTTTTTGCGGCAGGTCTATCTTTCCTCCTGCCGGCATGTGGTCATCACTGCCGGCAACCATGACTCTCCGTCCATGCTGGGGGCTTCGCGCGAGATCCTGCAGGTCCTGGACGTCCATGTGGTGGGCAACCTTCCCGAAGATCCTGCGGAAGAGATCAAGGTCCTGCGTGATGCCCAGGGCAAGGTCGCCCTCATCGTCTGCGCCGTCCCCTTCCTGCGTGATGCCGACATGCGCCTCGTGGAAGAAGGGGAGAGCAGCGGCGACAAGGAAAGCAAGATGCAGGAGGCCATCCGCCGGCACTACGCGCAGGTTTTGGAAGAGGCGGCGGCGCTGCGGGATCGTCTGGCGCCTGATGTCCCCCTGCTCTGCATGGGGCATCTGTTCACTGCCGGTGGTCAGACCGTTGATGGCGATGGCGTGCGTGATCTTTATGTGGGCTCGCTGGCGCATGTCCCGGCGTCCATCTTCCCGCCGTGCGTCGATTATCTGGCCTTGGGGCATCTGCATGTGCCGCAGCGGGTAGGGGGCATGGAGCATATGCGCTACAGCGGCTCGCCCCTGCCCATGGGGTTTGGCGAAGCCTCGCAGCCCAAAAGCGTCTGCCTGATAGACTTTGCCGGGCGTTCGGCCCGTGTGGAGTTGCTGCCTGTGCCGGAATTCCAGAAGCTGGAGCGGGTGAGCGGTTCCATGAGCGATATACGCAGCCGCCTGGCAGCGCTGCGGGACAGCGGCAGTTCCGCCTGGCTGGAAGTGGTCTATACCGGCGATGACCTTGAGGGCAGCCTGCGTCAGCAGGTGGAGACGGCCGTGGCCGGGAGCGGGCTGCGCGTCCTGAAGATCCGCAATGCGCGCCTGCTGGACAGCCAGCCGAGCCTGGACGATACGGGCAGGAACCTTGAAGAACTGAGCGAGACGGAAGTTTTTTCGCGCTGTCTTGCCGCCCGGAAGATAGAAGGCGCCCAGGCCGATCTGCTCATGCGCCTGTACGGCGAGATCCTCACCGCCATGCACGAAACCGACAGTAACGCCGAATAGGGGCCGCCATGCGCATCCAGAACATACGTTTTCAGAACCTTAATTCCCTGACCGGTGTCTGGGAGATAAATCTTACCAGGCCCGATTTCGTCTCCGCCGGTATCTTTGCCATCACGGGCCCCACGGGGGCCGGCAAGACGACCATCCTGGACGCCATCTGTCTGGCCCTGTACGGGCGGACGCCGCGGCTCAAGACCCTGAGCGACAGCGAGAACGAGATCATGTCCCGTCAGACCGGGGAATGCATGGCGGAAGTGGTCTTCCAGATCGCCTCCGGGCGCCGTTACCGCTGCCACTGGAGCCAGCGCCGGGCCCGGAAATCCCCGGAAGGCAGGCTCCAGGCGGCCCGGCACGAGATCGCGGACGCGGACAGCGGCCAGATCATCTGCGCTCAAAAAAGGGATATGGCCAGAGTGGTCACAGAGATCACCGGGCTGGATTTTGACCGCTTCACCCGCTCCATGATGCTGGCGCAGGGCGGTTTTTCGGCGTTCCTCGATGCTTCGGCCGACAGCCGGGCCCCCATCCTTGAGAGCATCACCGGCACGGAGAAGTACAGCCGCATCTCCATGCTGGTACATGAACGGCACCGGCAGGAAAAGCTCCTGCTGGAAGACATGCGCAAGGAACTGGCCGGCAAGCCCCTGCTGCCCGCGGACGAAGAAGAGGCCTTGCGGCAGCAGCTATCCCGCCTGGAAGACCAGAGCCGTCAGTCCAAAATCCGGCTGCAGCAGCTGCAGCAAGCCTTGCAGTGGTTGCAGGGGCTCGATACGGCCCGGGGACAACTGGCCCAGATAGAAGCGGAAGAGGAAAAACTCGTCCTCAAGGAGCAGGCATTTCGTCCGCAGGCTTTGCGGCTGGAGCAGGCGCAGAGGGCTGCCCGGCTGGAAGGCAGCTACTCTGCCTTGCTGCAACTGCGTCATCAGCAAAACCTGCTGACGGAACAGCGGCAGAACCATGCCACGGAACTGCCCCGCTTGCGGGAGAAATTGCAGGAAGCCCGGCACAAACAGGATGAATACGCCCGCCAGCTCGAGCAGGCCAAGGCCGAGCAGGCCCGCCAGACACCGTTGCTGCACCAGGTCAGGGCCCTCGACATCCAGCTGGAAAGCTCGGAAAAGGAAGTTCGCCGTGTCCTGCTGGAAGTTCGCCAGCAGGAACAGGCCGTTGCTTCATTGAAAGCTCGTCGTGACAGCCGGCGGCAGGCGCTTGACGATATCCTTCGCCAGCAGGCCTCCGTGGAAAGCTGGCTGGACAAGCATGCGGCGGACGCCGGACTGGTAGAGCAGCTGAGCGGTATCGAGGCCGGTATCCAGCGGGTGCATGATCTGGAACAAAAGCAGCAGCAACGGGATATGGCCCTGCGACAGATCAGTCAGCAACTGGAGAAGGGCAACGCGCGACTGGCCGAACGTCTCCGGCATCAGGAAGTCGCCGCTGCAGAACTGGCTCAGGTGGAGAACAGACGCCAGCAGCTGGTGGAGGAAAAGGAAAAACTTCTGGAGGGTCGCTCCCTGCTTCAATGGCAGGAGGAATACAACGGTATCCAGAAAAAGATCCTGCTGTTGCAGGCTGTTGAAAAATCCCTGAAGGATGTTTTCCTGTATCATGCCGAGTTGCAGCGCTGGCGGCAGCAGCTGCAGCAATGGCAGGAGCAGCGCGAACAAAGCAAAGGCTTGCTGGAACAGCAACAGGCCTTGCGGGATGCCCTGGAGATCTCACTGGCCAGCCTGGAGCGTGAACGCATGCTGGCTCTGCGCATCGCCAGCCTGGAGCAGCACCGTGCTTCGCTTGAGGAAGGACATGCCTGCCCCTTGTGCGGTTCGCTGGAGCATCCCTACCTTTTGCAGGGGCTGCCGGCTTCCGATAACTGGCAGCAGGTGGAGGACGTCCGCCGGCGCTTCGCAATGACGGATCAGCAGTGTGCCGCCTTGCGGGAACGGCTGACAGGTCTGGAGCAAAACCTGCTCGTCGGTATGGAGAACGCCCGCTCGCTTCAGGACAAGCTCCAGGGATCACAAGAATATCTTGCCCAGCTGGCAGAGAAGGCCGGTCTGCCTTCCCTGTTGCGGGAACCTCCGGAAAGTGCCGCTACTTTCGTGCGGGAACAGCAGGAGCGGCTGACCGAACTTTTGCGGCAGCTTTATCAGCGGATCTCCGCAGCAGGCAAGCTTGAAGAAACCTGCCGGATGCTGGAGAGCAATGTTCCCCGCATGCAGGAACAGAAGACGATGCTGGATCAGGCCGTCGAGCAGTTCAAACATGAGCTGGCTCTGGCCACTGCCGAGCAGCAGCGCATGCGGCAGGAGTTGGCGCAATTGCGGCAAGAGGGAGAGCAGGGAAGGCAGGCGCTCGACACGATGCTGGCTGCCTATGGTCTCGGCATCGCCGGAGGGGAACTCCTGCATATATCATCTGCCTTGAAGACACGCCGCACGGAATGGGAACGTCAGACGGCTGCCCTCTCACGCCTGGCCGCTTCCCGGCAGGAGCTCGAGCTGGCGGCAAGCCAGCATGACCAGGAAGTGAAGTCGCAACAGGCGCACCTGGAGTCACAACAGCGGGAAGCCCGGGAGCGCGAAGGGCAGTGGAAAAAGCTGCACGAGCAGCGCCTGGCCCTGTTTGCTGAAAAAGATGTCCAGGAAGTCGAGGCTGATCTGGCCCAGGCAGTGACGCGGGATGAGCAGCGGCTTGCCGATCAGACGGCCGCAGTCAGCAGGATGTCGGATGTGGTCACCATGACAGAGTCCGCCATCAGAGAAAAAGATGCCTTGCTGGCCAGTATCGCCGAACAAACGGTGCACGCCGGTCAGGCCTTTACACAGGGCCTGCAGCAGGAAGCCTTCACCGACGAACGGAGTTTTTTGCAAGCCTGTCTGCCTGCGGAAGAAAGAGAAGGGCTGGAGCGCTTGTCGCGGGAGTTGCACGAAGTCCGCATGGAACTGGCAGGACGGAGCAGGGCGGCCAGGGAGCATCTGGCCACCGAGACCGCCAAGGCCCTGACGACAAAAAACAGGGAAGAGCTGGGGCAGGAGCTGGCAACGCTGGAACACCAGCAGGCAGCCCTGCAACAGGAACAGGGCTCATGCCTGCAACGGCTGGCGGACAATGAGCGCGTGCGGCAGGAGCAGCGCCTGCTCGTAGAACGCATCGAACAGCAGGAACGCGTGTTCGAGCAATGGTCCGCGCTGCAAGAGTTGATAGGTTCCGCTGACGGAAAAAAATTCCGTAATATCGTCCAGCAGATGAATCTTGAATTGATGGTCGCCCATGCCAACCGCCAGCTGGTCAAAATGACCGACCGCTATGTGCTGGAAGTGGGCAACGGGCCGCTGGAGCTGAATATCCGCGACAACTACCAGGCCGGGGAGCTGCGCAGTACCAAGAATCTTTCCGGGGGGGAAAGCTTCCTTGTCAGCCTGGCTTTGGCCCTGGGGCTCTCCCAGATGGCCAGCCGTACCACGCGGGTCGACTCCCTGTTCCTTGATGAAGGCTTCGGCACGCTGGATGAAGATGCCCTGGATACGGCCCTGAGTACTTTGGCCAGTCTGCAACAGCGGGGGAAGCTCATCGGCATCATCTCTCATGTGCAGGGATTGAAGGAACGGGTCCCCACCCAGATCGAAGTCCTTCCCGTCGGTGGTGGCAGAAGTCGTATCTTTGGCCCCGGATGTCAGAACAAAGCTGACCTTGATAATTGATAATATATCCTGTTAATAGCGTGACAATGACAAAACTCCTGAAAACGGCTTAAAATCGATTTTAAGCCGTTTTCAGGAGTTTATGATTATTGGGTCGAAAAAAAATTTTTAAGGGCTTAAAATCAAAATTTGAGCTGTACATTTTTGAAAGTCATTCCTGATAATTTATTTCAAAAGCCCCCGAAAGGCAGGCACAGGCAGTATACTGCAAAAATTACCTCCCGAAAGCCAATTATTTAAAGCTTTACATGAACTTTATGGAGGATTTTTCCCTCCTGCCACTCTGTCAGAGAGCAGCGTCCAAAAATTGTCCACCTGTCCAAAAATTAGCCATATTCCGTGCCGGGATTGCCGTCAGCATCTTTGTTGTTTTCTGGCGGTGAATGCGCTATACAAGGGGACTTCACAGGAAATTATTTGTTTAAGGAGCAAATATACCATGACTGACGAAAAGAATCTGTCCACCTTCGAAGAAGGCAGCGAAGACTTCGCCGCCATGTTCGCGGCCCAGGAAGCCGGCACTGTGCGCCTGCAGCCTGGTCAGAAAGTGACGGGCACCATCATCACCATCACCGGTGACTCTGTCTTTGTGGATGTGGGCATCAAGCTGGATGGTATCATGGACCGCAAGGACATCCTCGATGCCGAAGGCAACGAAAGCGTTGCCCCCGGTGACAGCATCGAAGTCTATGTGGTGGGTACCTCCGCTGGTGAGATCCGTCTGTCCCGCTCCATGAGTGGCGCCGGCATGGCCGCCCTGGAAGACGCCCGTGACGCCGGCGTGCCCGTGGACGGCCGCGTGACCGGTACCTGCAAGGGCGGTTACACCGTCAGCGTGATGGGCAAGAACGCTTTCTGCCCCGGCAGCCAGATGGACAGCGTGAGCGTGGCCGACGCCGAAGCCCTGGTGGGCCGCACCATGCAGTTCCTCATCATCCGTGTGGAAAACCGCGGCCGCAATATCGTGGTTTCCCGCCGTGCCCTGCTGGATCGCGAACGTCAGGAAAACCTGGAAAAGGTCCTGGCTTCCCTCAATGTGGGCGATACCGTGGAAGGCCGCATCACCCGTCTGGCCTCCTTTGGTGCCTTCATGGAACTGGCCCCCGGTGTGGAAGGCATGATCCACCTTTCCGAACTGTCCTGGTCCCGCGTGAACAGCGCTGACGAAGCTGTGGCCGTGGGCGACGTGGTGCGCGCCAAGCTCCTGTCCGTCAGCAAGGACGACAAGGGCCGCACCCGTATCTCCCTGTCCCGCAAGAAGGCCGAAGGCGATCCCTGGCTGCAGGCCGCTGATCGTCTGGCCGCCGGTACCGTGGTGGAAGGCAAGGTCGTGCGCATCGCTCCCTTCGGTGCCTTCGTGGAACTGCTGCCCGGCGTGGAAGGCTTGGTGCACCTTTCCGAAATGTCCTGGACCAAGCGCGTGAACAAGGCCGAGGACGTGGTGAACGTGGGTGACGTGATCTCCGTCAAGATCAAGGAAATCAACGTGGAAAGCCGCCGCATCTCCCTGAGCCTGCGTGACGCCGAAGGCGATCCCTGGCAGGATGCCGGCCAGCGCTTCGCTGCCGGTACCGTGGTGACCGGTACTGTGGAAAGCCGCAGCCAGTTCGGCCTGTTCGTGAGCCTGGCTCCCGGCATCACCGGTCTGCTGCCCGCCGGCGTCATCAAGAATGCCAAGAACAGCGGTGACTTCTCCAAGCTGGACAAGGGCGACAGCGTGACCCTGGTCGTGCAGTCCGTGGATACGGCTGCCCGCCGCATCAGCCTGGCCCCCGAAGGTATGGAAGAGGCTTCCGCCGCTGAAGACAAATCCTGGAAACAGCACACTAGCTCCGCTCCCAAGGATGCCGGTATGAGCATCATGGCACAGGCTTTGCAGAAGGCTCTGCAAAACAAACGCTAAGGAGTGTGCCCTGTATGAGGATTAAACACTTTCTCCCTGCCGTGCTGACATTGGTCCTGTTCACGGCAGCGCAATTCGCCCAGGCGGCCAGTCTTCCTGAGTTCAGTGAACTGGCTGCCAAATGCGGCCCGGCTGTCGTCAACATCAGTGCGGAGCGTACCTCCCCGGCTGCTGCCGGTCCTGAGGAATTCTTCGGCGAGATGTTCCGTGGCATGCCGCCGGGAGCGGACCGCTTTTTCGAATTCTTCGGCGGTCCCAATGCGCGCGGAAAGCGTCCTCCGCAAAAACAGATGTCGCGTGGTTCCGGTTTCATCATCTCGCCAGACGGCTACATCGTGACCAACTACCATGTGGTGGCTGACGGCGACAGCATCCAGGTGACACTGGACGAAAGCAACGGCAAGACCGCCCCGCTGACGGCCACGGTCGTGGGAACGGACGAAGACACCGACCTTGCCCTGCTCAAGGTCGATGCTAAAAAGGATCTGCCGTTCCTCAAGTTCGGCGATTCCGACGCCCTGCTGGTAGGGGAGTGGCTGCTGGCCATCGGCAATCCTTTTGCTCTGGACCACACGGTCACGGCTGGTATCCTTTCGGCCAAGAACCGTAATATCCATGCCGGTCCGTTTGACAACTTCCTGCAGACGGATGCCTCCATCAACCCCGGCAACAGCGGTGGTCCGCTGCTGAACATGAAGGGTGAGGTCATCGGCATCAATACGGCCATCATCGCCAGCGGGCAGGGGATCGGCTTTGCCATCCCCAGCAACATGGCGGCCGGCATCGTGGAACAGATCAAGGGCGGCAAAAAGGTCAGCCGCGGCTGGATCGGCGTGACCATCCAGGACGTGGATGAAAACACGGCCAAGGCCCTTGGCATGGAGCATCCCTCCGGTGCCCTGGTGGCCAGCGTCCTGGACGGTGAACCGGCGGCCAAGGCCGGCATCGAAGCCGGTGACGTCATCACCAAGGTCAATGGCAAGAGCGTGGAAGATGCCTCGGCCCTGCTGCGAGCCATCGCGGCCCACAAGCCCGGCACTTCGGTGACCCTGGTCGTGTGGCGTAACGGCAAGGCTGTGGATCTGGATGTGACGCTGGGCGATCGCCAGTCCGGCGTCAACAACGGTAAGCCTTCCGAAGCCGGCCAGAAGCAGCAGAACCAGGGCCAGCTTGGCCTGACCGTGCGTCCCATCAAGGATGAGGAACGCCGCGAACTGAAGCTGGAAGGCAAGGGAGGCCTGCTGGTCCTGGATGTGGATCCCAGCAAGCCCGCTGCCGAAGCCGGTGTCCGTCCCGGTGACGTCATCGTCAAGGCCAACCGTCAGGCTGTGTCTTCGCCCGAAGACCTGTCCAAGATCGTGGCAGGCGAAGGCAGCAAGCGCGGCGCTGTCATGCTGCAGATCAACCGTCGTGGGGAGAACATCTTCCGCGCGGTACCTGTCAGCAGCGGGAAATAATCCCGATATGTGATCGAAAGAGGGGGGCTGAAGCCCCCCTCTTTTTTTTGCCCGGGGCTTGCGGGCCGATAGGGTAAACGATAGAAAAGGGCAGGAGGATACATCATGGCAGTACATCCCCATGCCGGTAAACTGCCGGCGCCCGAGACATTGGAAAACATTCCCGCGCTCGTCAGTGCCTATTATACGGAATCGCCTGATCCGCATCAGGCCGCACAACGTGTGTCTTTTGGAACGTCCGGGCACCGTGGTTCCTCGTTGAAACAGACCTTCAACGAACGCCATATCCACGCCATTACCCAGGCCGTCTGTGATTACCGCAAACAGCACGGCATCACCGGCCCTCTGTTCATGGGCGGGGATACGCATGCCCTGTCGGAACCGGCCTTCCGCAGTGCCCTTGAAGTCCTGGCAGCCAATGACGTCCAGGTCCGCATCTCCCACGACGGTTCCGCCACCGCGACCCCTGCGGTCTCCCACGCCATCCTGTGCTGGAACAGTGAACACGGTGAGCAGGCGCTGGCTGACGGCATCATCATCACGCCTTCCCACAACCCTCCGGCGGATGGTGGCTTCAAATATAATCCGCCGCATGGCGGTCCGGCCGAAACCGCGGTGACCGCCTGGATCGAGAAACAGGCCAATGCGTATCTCGACCACCTCAATTGCGACGTCCACCGCCTGCCGTACAGCAGTGCCCGCCGGTCTTCTCTGGTGCAAGACTATGACTTTACTGCCCGCTATGTGGAAGATCTGCCGCGCATCCTGGATATGGACAGTATCGCGGCTTCCGGTATCGCTCTGGGGGTCGACCCGCTGGGCGGTGCCAGCCTCTCGCTATGGGAACCCATAGCCGAGCGCTATAAACTGCGTCTAACCGTGGTCAACAAGGTCATCGATCCCACATTCCGTTTTGTCCCCTGCGACAAGGACGGCAAGATCAGGATGGACTGTTCTTCGCCGTATGTCATGAGCGGCCTGCTTGAAATGCGTGACCGCTTCGATCTGTCCTTTGCCTGTGACCCGGACTCGGATCGCCACGGCATCGTGGCAAAAAGCGGCCTGATGAATCCCAACCACTACCTGGCCGCCGTTGCCTGGCATCTGTTCCGCAGCCGGTTCCAGTGGCAGGCCGATGCCGGTATCGGTAAAACATTGGTGACCAGTGCCATGCTGGACAGAGTAGGCCAGGAGCTGGGACGCAAGGTCATCGAAGTCCCGGTCGGCTTCAAATGGTTCGTGCCCTATCTGACGGACGGCAGTTGCGGCATGGGCTGTGAGGAAAGTGCCGGTGCCTCCTTCCTCTGCTTTGACGGCAGCCCCTGGAGCACGGACAAGGACGGTCCCTTGCTCTGCCTGCTGGCGGCGGAAATGGCCGCTCGCGAAGAACGTGGTCCGGACGAGATCTATCGCAGTCTGACGGAGCAGTTCGGTGCTCCGCTGTATCAGCGTCAGGATGCCCCGGCTGATGATCATGTGCGTGCCTGTCTCAAGTCCCTGAAGGCTGAGGATGTCCAGATGCGGACAGTGGCGGGATCCCCGGTCACCGAGATACTGACAACGGCACCGGGCAATGGAGCCGCCATCGGTGGGGTCAAGGTTTGCAGCCAGAATGGCTGGTTTGCCATCCGGCCTTCCGGAACCGAGGCCATCTGCAAGGTCTATGCGGAAAGTTTTCTCGGAGAACAGCACTTGCATGCCCTGCATGAAGAAGCCCAGGCTTTGCTGCAGCGCTTGCTGGCCTGACAGATACGAAAAATCTGGATCGCATAAAAAAAGGACGCCGTCAGGCGTCCTTTTTTAGCTTCATCTCATGCTGTATGCGGTCCACACGGCATCTGTCATCCGGCCTTTTCCGCAAGCAAGCCACGTTGTCTCCTCAAGCGGATCTTGCAAGCACAGCCCAACGACAACTGGCGTGGTGTCCCTTACTTAGCGCCGGATCTCCGCAGCCTGGAGCAGAGCAGTGATTTCCGCAGCAGACAGGAAACGGCAGCTCCCCACAGGAAGATCTCCAAGGCCAATGGGGCCCAGGCTGATGCGCTTCAGGCGCAGGATGGTCAGCCCAAGATCCCGGCACATCCGGCGGATCTGGCGATTGACCCCCTGATGCAGCACCATCCGTAACCGCGTATGGCCATTGGCCTGCAAGCGGCTTTCCACTTCGACCGGACGCAATTGCTCTCCCTCAGCCAACGTCATGCCACGGCGCATGGTTGCCAGAGCTGAGGCCGGGACAGTACCGCGCACAAGGACGTCGTAGGTTTTTGGTTGATGGTGCCGAGGGTGCATCAGGCGCTGTGCCAGCTCGCCATCATTGGTCAGCAACAGCAGACCTTCAGAAAAATAGTCAAGCCTTCCAACAGGATAAACTCTATTTCGCCGCATCTCTGCTGTCAGGCAATCCAAAACCGTAGGACGCCCCTGCGGATCGTGCGCCGTACACATGACCTGGATAGGCTTGTGCAGCATGATATAGGAAAAAGAGGTGGGCAGAGCCGCAAGCCGCTGTCCCTCGACCTGGATGACATCATCAGCAAGGATACGCCTGCCGGGAGAATGTTCCACCATCCCGTTGACCTGGACAGCCCCGGCAAAAATGAGTTCATCGGCTTTGCGACGGGAGCAATAACCGGAGGCAGCGATGAATTTGTTGAGCCGGACTCCATCCTGCAGGTCATCCTCCAGCCCGGATGTAACCGAGCCCTTCCGTGGAGCAGGGGAGGAATGACCGCCTTGGTGCGATCTGAATACAGGCCGATTTGAGCGGCGCTGGGAGGGTCCATCATGACTATGGAAAGAGGATTTGGCGTGCATGCCTTAGAGGTGTGGCAAAAAAACAGCCATGTCAAGCTCAAGGAAATATGCCTGTGCGAGGCAGCTGGGGGAATGATGCGAACAAGGTATCAGCTCATATTGGTCGGCATAAAAGTATCCTTCAAGTGCTGCTTGAGAAAAATGGCTATCGGAAAATTTGTTTGCCTGATTGGGAGAGAGGAGTGCTGTTTTCGTTCTTACATGGATAAAAGTTTACATAATTATCATTATGGGACAATTAAAATTCATAGGTATTCCAAATGGTAAGAAGCTATTTACTGGATAATGGTCTCTACGAGGATGTCCTCGTCCCAAACTCCGTGTCTGCCGGGATAAAGACCAAAGCAGAGATTCCCATATGGGACATGGAAGAACGGATCCTGACATCTGACCTGACGCACCGCCTGCGTCTGTGCCTTTCCCCGGATCTGGTCATGCCGATGCAATGCCTTCAGATAAAAGCAGGACTGAGATCTTGATGCATGCGGAACCTTCGATCTTTCCATTTTTTTATGCGATTTTATTAGTAATAAATATTATCTAAATTAATTCCTACATTTCCATCTTCCCTGGCGGTAAAAAGACTTCCTACCGGATTTTGCGCCCCTCACGATGTCCACAGCTGAAACGTCCCTCACCAAGTCCCGGTCTGGGGCCCATGGCCATACTGTCAGGGATCTTCCCTGCAGGCTGCCTGCCGCCATATCCACTGCGTATATTATATAATGTTGCACCTGCCCTGCCCCACAGAAATCCACGGGCTTCGGGCTTGCAAGAATCTGCCGCACTGCGTACAAGAATGACACGCCTCTTGGCGGATATCACAGAAAGGAGCCAGTATGGGTTTTTGTAATGCTTCGTGCAGCTTTACCCGTTTCAGGATCATCGACCCCATCCCTTCGGAACTCTGGACGCAGATCCCCGACAAGCTGCGCCAGTTCGCCTTTCGGGACATCGACGACCTGCCCGAGATGCAGGCCTATGGCTGGGTATGCTTCGAGGATATGCTGGACTCCGAATGGCGGACGGCCCCCCCGCACAAAGGAGCCTACCTGCTCTTTTCCCTGCGCCTGGATACCCGGCGCATCCCGGCCGCTGTCATCAAAAAGCATTTGACCCTGGCCCTGAAGGCCGAAAAGGAAAAGATGCAGGAGCAGGGCAAAAAGTTCATTTCCCGTGAACGCAAGAAGGAACTCAAGGAGCAGGTCATGCTCCGCTTGCGTCAGCGCTTCCTGCCCATCCCGGCCGAGTTCAACGTCATCTGGGCAACGGATCGCAATGAGATCTGGTTTGCCTCCACCCAGGGGAAGATGATCGATCTGTTCATGGAGGCATTCCTTAACTCCTTTGAACTGCATCTTGAGCAGATCACCCCGTACAGCCTGGCCGAGACCATGCTCGACGAAGCGGCCATGAGCCGCCTGGATCGTATCGAGGCCACCCAGTTCGCCGCCCTTTCCTGATTCGCGAGGTCATCCCATGAGTGATACACCCTGTCTGGATTCTACGGACAACATTCTTGGCCAGGAGTTCCTTACCTGGCTGTGGTACCAGAGCGATGTGGCCCCCGGAGCCTTTGTGGACAAGGAAGGCCAGCCGTTCTCCGTATCCATGGAACAGCGTATCGTCGTCCAGGGCGGTGAAGGCGACGCCAAAGAAACGGCCACCGTCGCCGGCACGCTCTCCCCTCTTCGCGAAGCCCGTTTCGGTCTCGGTACGGGAAAGAAAGTCACTCGCGCCCTCATCCGGCTTGAAAAGGAAGAACTGGCCTTCCAGTTTACCCTCAAGGCCGAGGACTTCACCCTGGGCAGCCTGAAGACCCCCAAGGTGGAAAAGCCTGAAGAGGACGATGATCCGGACGCCATGCTGCTGGAAAAGATCTATTTGATGGAAGTCTGTCTTGGCCTCCTGGACAGCCTGTATGGCCGGTTCCTCCAGCTGCGCCTTTCGCCGCAATGGCAGCAGGAAGTGGCCGACATGCGGCAGTGGATGACTCGGACGGAATAGTAACGGAGGATATGCGTGCAGGCGGTCTGTTCATCCCGCAATGCGGCCCTGCTGCAGCTGACGTTGCGCATCGTGCGCAAACTGCTGTGGATGCTGCTTGTCTTATGGGGGATCACCCTCATCAGCTTCTGGGCCATCCATCTCGCGCCCGGTTCGCCCACCGATATGGAAACGACCCTCAATCCTCTGGCCGGCGAGGCGGCCCGCCAGCGCCTGGAGGCCCTGTACGGCCTGGACAAACCCCTGCATGTACAATATCTGGACTGGCTCTCACGCCTTGTGCGTCTGGATTTCGGCCTGTCCATGTCAGCGGACGGGCGCCCCGTGCTGGACAAGATCATGGAGCGGCTGCCCCTGACCGTGGGCATGAACGTCATCTCCCTGATCCTGACGCTCGTCATCGCCATCCCCATCGGCATCCTCTCGGCCTGCCGCCAGAATTCCCTTCTGGACAGGGGCGTGACGGTCTTCGTCTATCTCGGCTTTGCTATGCCCTCGTTCTGGCTAGCATTGCTGCTGATGCTGTTTTTCGGTATCCATCTGCAATGGCTGCCTATTTCAGGCCTGACCTCCATGAATTTCGACAGCCTCGGCCCTGTGGACAAGGTGCTTGACCTGGCACGCCATCTGGCATTGCCGATCCTGGTCTATACCATCGGCAGTCTGGCGGGCATGTCGCGCTACATGCGGGCCTGCATGCTCGAAGTCCTGCGGCAGGATTACATCCTGACCGCTCAGGCCAAGGGCCTGTCCCCCCGCACGATCATCTGGCGTCATGCCCTGCGCAATGCCCTGCTCCCGGTCATCACCCTGCTGGGCCTCTCTGTCCCCGGACTCATCGGCGGCAGCGTCATCATCGAGTCCATCTTCGCCCTGCCGGGGCTGGGGCAATTGTTCTATGCGGCGGTCATGGCCCGTGACTATACCATGATCATGGGCAATCTGGTCCTGGGGGCCGTGCTGACCCTGCTGGGGAATTTGCTGGCGGATGTCTGCTACGGCCTGGCCGATCCGCGCATCCGCAGCAGCCGGGAGGTTCGCTGATATGTGTGGTCCCTTGCTGCGTCGCTTTCTCGGCCGTCATCTCATGCTCTGCCTGGGGCTTGGCATCGTGCTGGTCATGTCGCTGGCAGCGCTGTGCGCTCCCCTGCTCGCGCCCTATGATCCCAATGCCCTGCATCTGGATCACATCCTGGAGCCGCCGTCCTCCATGTTCTGGCTGGGCACGGACCGTCTGGGGCGGGACGTTTTTTCCCGCCTGCTCTACGGCGGCCAGATCTCGCTGTGGGTCGGCTTTGTCGCTGTAGGCATCTCCGTCAGCATCGGGACGGGACTGGGGCTGATCAGCGGCTATTTCGGCGGACTGGTGGATGAAGGGATCATGCGCGGTGTGGACATCATGCTCTGTTTCCCCTCGTTCTTCCTGATCCTCTCGGTCATCGCTTTTCTGGAGCCGAGCCTGACCAACATCATGATCGTCATCGGCCTGACATCCTGGATGGGGGTCGCCCGTCTGGTCCGTGCCGAGACCCTGAGCCTGCGCCAGCGGGATTTCGTATCGGCGGCGCGCCTGTCCGGCTGCTCCACCTGCCGGATACTGCTGCGCCACATCCTGCCCAACACGCTGGCCCCGGTGCTCATTTCCGCCACGCTGGGCGTGGCCGGCGCCATCCTGGTGGAATCCGGTCTCAGCTTCCTTGGGCTTGGTGTCCAGCCGCCCACGGCCAGCTGGGGGAACATGCTCATGGAAGGCAAGACCGTCCTGGAAGATGCCCCCTGGCTTTCCTTCTATCCGGGTGTCGCCATCCTGGTGACCGTGCTGGGCTATAACCTGCTGGGTGAAAGCCTGCGTGACCTTCTTGATCCCCGTCTCAAAAAATAGGTCCTATCCATGCTGGAATATTTGCGTATCCGCAATCTCGCTCTCATCGAAGACGCCGAACTCGACTTTGCCCCGGGCATGAATGTGCTCACCGGCGAAACAGGGGCAGGCAAAAGCTTTATCCTCAAAGCCCTGGGCTTTTTGCTGGGCGACAGGCTGGGCGCCGATATGGTACGGCAGGGAGCGGAAAAGGCCCAGGTCGAAGCTCAGTTCCTGATGGACGGACGGGAGATCGTCATCCGGCGCAGCCTGCTGGCCGAAAGCGGCCGCAGCCGCCTGTATGTGGATGATGCCCTGCGCTCCCAGGAATGCGTACGTTCCCTGCGGGAACAATTGCTGGCCCATGCCAGCCAGCACGGACAGCAGCAATTGTTGCAGCCTGCCTTTCAGGCCCGCCTCATGGAAAGCACGCTGAAAGATCCCGATTTGTTGTGCCGGCGTGACGAACTGCTTGAACAGCTGCGCTCCGTGGAGGCCCGCCGCAAGGAACTGCGAGCCCGGGAGGCCCACCTGCTGGAGCGCCGGGACATACTGGAGATGCAGCAGCAGGAGATCGACCGCGTCGCTCCTGAAGCCGGTGAAGAAGAGCGCCTTGAAGAGCAACGGGCCATCGTCCGTGCCGCCGAACAGACCCGCGAACAGTATGAGCTGGCACTGGGCCTGCTGCATGGCGAGGAAGACCCCGGCCTGCTCGACATGCTGGGACGGCTGGAGCGCTGCCTGCACCAGATGGCGCGGACAGACGACTCCGTCAGCGAGGATGCCGATGCCGTCACGGCCCTGCGTCAGCAACTTTCCCATTTGAGCGGCCGTCTGCGCCGTCCTCCCCTGCCGGAGGACATGCCCGATGTGGAGCAGATGGAGGAACGGCTCTATGCTTTGGCCCAGCTCAAGCGCAAGCTGCACCGCTCGCTGGACGAGATCCTTGAGCTGCGCGAAGAGATCCGCGAAAACATCTCCTTCCTCGATGCCTGCGCGTTGGACATCACCCTGCTGGACAAGGAAGAAAAACAGCTGGCGGTCCAGCTGCAGGAAGTGCTTTCAGCCCTGCTCCCCCAGCGCCGCGAAGCTGCCGCGGATTTCGCCCGGCAGCTGGAAGAGGAACTGCGCCAGCTGGGATTCTCCGAACAGGTCCGGGTCATCCCTGATTTCATGCCGCAGGAAGTCTGGCCCGGCCTGATGGATGAAAAGGTGCGTATCCTTTGGGCTCCCAACCCCGGTCAGGCTCCCCAACCACTGGACAGGATCGCTTCGGGCGGCGAACTTTCCCGCTTCCTGCTCGCCCTCATGAGTGTCCGCCCCAAGGCGGAAAGCGCGACCTATATCTTTGACGAAGTGGACGCCGGCGTAGGGGGCCTTACGCTAAACAAGCTTGCGGAAAAATTGGAAAATCTTGCAAAACAGCGGCAAATGCTGGTCATCACGCACTGGCCGCAGCTGGCGGCCCGGGCACAAAAGCACTTCCAGATCAGCAAGACCATCCGGGACAACGCCACCTTCACGACCTGTGTCCCGCTCGATGCCCGCCAGCGCCATGCGGAGCTGGTGCGTATGGCAGGTGGTGGCCAGCAAGGCGAGGCCCTGGCAGCCAGCCTTGAAGGGCGCAGTTATCAGCTGACGATGTTCTAAGCGTTCATTTCTTAAAGTTTAGCTTTAAGTTTTAGGCAAGATACCATCGTAACCCGCTGGAACTTCTTCCATAGTTTCTCCAGCGCATGCCCGGCTTTCACGCCGCTCGCAAGAAGCGTATCTGGCTGCAGGCAAGGCACGAAGATATACGGCAAAAGGGCTCCTCCCTGTTGGGAAGGAGCCCTTTTTTTTCAGATCCGGCCCCAAATTTTTTTAGGCCGCACTCCCCTGCGTTCCTTGAAGCGTATGCGCCATGCCGCGCACCGGCAGGGCCGCCCGCACGACATTTTCCAGAGCATCGACCGCTGCCGGCAGCTTCCCGGAATTGTCGATACGCACGAGCCGTTCCAGATCAGTGACGGGCAGCGGTGCCAGCGCACGCTGCAAACGTTCTTCCAGATCCTTGCCCTGCTCTCTTCCCCGGGCCAGCAGGCGTTGCCTCAGTATGGCCGGCGCAACCTCCACCAGCACGGGGACAAGGTCAGGATAACGCCGCAGGGCTTCCGGCAGGTATTCCCGCGAACCGTTGACGATCACGCAGATACCGTGCTCCAGACTGCCGTCGATGGAGCGACCGATGCCGTACTGGCAGCCGTGGCTGCTCCAGCGCATGGCCAGACGCCCCTGGGCCTCCAGGGAAAGGATGCTCCCGGCGGAAAGCGCCATATGCTGTTCCCCTCCGGCGCAGGCCGGGCGGCTGATATAGCGCCGGGCAAAGGCCACCGGCAGGCCGCGCAACCGGGGCCGCAGGGCCGACAGCAGGCTGTCCTTGCCGGATCCCGACGGTCCCATGACATAGATGAGAGTGCCGCGCATCAGTACACCTGCACGCCCTGACGCCAGACATTGCGGACCACCGGCATGTCGTCCATATGATGGACGCGGACCATGTCCGCGCGGCGCCCGGTATCGATGCGGCCGCGGTCGTCCAGGCCCACGCTTTCGGCCGGATTGGCGCTGACCAGATTGACGGCTGCGGGCAGCGGCATGATCTCCTTGGCGGCCAGTTCAAAGACCGCGGCCAGCAGGCTGGCGGGCACATAATCGGAAGACAGGGCCCCCAGATGCCCTTCCTTCGCCACGTCCAGAGCCGAGGCATTGCCGGAATGGGATCCGCCGCGCACGACATTGGGGGCCCCCATCATGACCAGCATCCCGTTTTCCGAAGCACAACAGGCGGCCTCCGTGGTGGTGGGGAACTCGCTGATGGAAATGCCGTTGCTCAGAGCCTCTTCCACATGCTCCACCAGCGTATCGTCATGGCTGGCCATGGGCAAATGGTGCTGGCGGCAAAATTCCATGACCGAGGCGGCGTTATCGTTGGCGCAGCTGTCCCGGACCTCTTCCAGTTCGTGCATCATGGCCGTGAACTCTTCATCGGTCCAGGACTTGATGTTGCTGTAATAGGTCCGGTAGGCCGTGGTATCACGCCACTGGCGCTGCCCGGGCGTGTGGTCCATCAGGGAGACCAGCTTCAGGCAAGGCGTGTCCGACAGCGGGAAGAACAGGTCACGCATGCGGGGATCGGCCACTTCACAGCGCAGGTGCAGCAAATGGTCGGCACGCAGCATGCCCGACCGGCGGCAGTGGTTCAGGGCGTCCACACCGCGCCCCAGCATGGCGATGCGCCCCTTGTCATGATATTCGCCCACGGACAGGGCGTCGAACACGGTGGTGATACCGGCCGCCACGATCTGGGCATCATGGGCGAAAAAGGCGGGTTCCGCCTGAGGCCAGACCACTTTGGGACGGGGCACCAGATGCTTTTCCAGATTGTCGGTATGCAGTTCCACGAAACCGGGCAGCAGATAATCCCCTTCGCAGTCGATGCATTCCAGACCGGCCGCGGGCTGGATGTCGCCTTCGTCCACATCGGCCACCAGGCCGTCGCGCACCAGCACATGCCCCTGCATCACGGTGGTGGGCGTCACCACCCGGGCGTTACGCAACACATATTCTTTCATGGATGATCTCCGATTATGCTTCTCTGATCGTTGGTTCTTGGGGATCCGTCTCAGCTTACGGCCTGTCCATGGGGACGATCCTGTCCGCCACGGCATTGCGGGCCACGTCATCATGGAAGATGCCCACGATGGCGCTGCCCCGCTCCCGGGCCTCATGGATGAGGTCGATGACCACCTGCCGATTGATGCCGTCCAGGGAGGCGGTGGGTTCGTCCAGCAGCAACAACGGCATGGGCCGGATGAGCCCGCGCGCGATGTTCACACGTTGCTGTTCCCCGCCGGAAAACGTGGCCGGGGCCACATGCCAGAGGCGTTCGGGAAGGTTGAGGCGGGCCAGCATCTCCTGCGCGGCATCAAGGGCCGTCTCATGGTCTTCACCGGCGTCCAGCAGGGGTTCGGCCACCAGATCCAGGGCACTCACGCGCGGGATGACACGGAGGAACTGGCTGACATAGCCGATGCATTCCCGGCGCACACGGCTGATGGCACGCGTGGAGGCCGTGGCCATGTCCGTCTCGCAGCCTTCACAGCGGACGAGCACCTGCCCGGAGCTGGGCAGATAGTTGCCGTACAGCGTCTTGAGCAGGGTCGACTTGCCGGCCCCGGAAGGCCCGTGCAGGGCCACGCACTCCCCGGCACGCACATCGAAATTGACGTCCTGCAGCGCCTGGATGCGGATGCCGCCCTGCTGGTGCAGGACAAAGGTTTTGCACAGGTGGCGCACCTCCACCACAGGAGCGTCGCCGGCAGGATGATTGAACTGATGCATGAGAACGCTCCTTGTCAGCACTGCAGGATGGAAGAGACCAGCAACTGGGAATAGGGATGCTGCGGATCGTCCAGGACCTGATCCGTCAGACCGGTCTCCGCCACTTCACCGTGGTACATGACGATCAGGCGGTGCGAGAGCAGCCGGGCCACGGCCAGATCGTGGGTCACGAGCACCACGGCCAGCCCCATGTCGCGCACCAGATGGCGCAGCAGGTCCAGCAGGCGGGCCTGGACGGACACATCCAGACCGCCGGTGGGCTCGTCCATGAAGACGAGACGCGGCGTGGTCACCAGATTGCGGGCGATCTGCAGGCGCTGCTGCATACCGCCGGAATACTGGGACGGCGTATCGTCCACGCGCTGCACGGGGATCTCCACCCGTTCCAGCCAGTCCAGGGCCGTGGCACGCAAGTTCCCGTAATGCCGGGCCCCGTTGGCCATGAGACGTTCGCCGATATTGGCACCGGCGCTGACCGACATGCGCAGGCCGTCGCGAGGATGCTGATGGACAAAGCCCAGCTCGGTACGCAGCAGGCGGCGGCGATGAGCTTCATCAAGGCTGTGGATATCCAGCACGCTGCCGTCGGCCGCCGTGTAATGGACATGACCGGCGGAAGGTTCCAGACGGCCGGAAAGCATGTTCAGTAGCGTGCTTTTGCCGGAGCCGGATTCTCCCACGATGCCAAGGACTTCCCCGGGCCACAGATCCAGCGAAACGTCCTTGCAGCCGATGCGGCTGCCGTAACGCCGCGTCAGCTGGCGGGCGGAAAGGACGGGATCAAGATTGGTATCCAAGAGGCTCACGGCTATTTCTCCTCCCTGGAAGCGGCAGCGCCGCCCTGTCCGGCCACGCGCCGGGCACAATTGTCGGTATCGGAACAGACGAACATGCGCGTCCCGGCGTCATCCATGACGATCTCGTCCAGATAGGTATCGGTGGCACCGCAGATGGCGCAGCACTGATCCCAGCTCTGAGGCGTGAAGGGGTAGTCCTCAAAGTCGAGGCTGACCACATCCGTATAGGGAGGGATGGCGTAGATGCGCTTTTCCCGGCCGGCACCGAAAAGCTGCAATGCCGGGCACTGGTGCATCTTGGGATTGTCGAAACGCGGGATGGGCGACGGGCTCATGATGTAGCGGCCATTGACCTTCACGGGATAATCGAAGCCTGTGGCGATATCGCCATGCCGCATGATGTCCTCATACAGCTTGATGCTCATGATGCCGTATTCTTCCAGCGCATGCAGGGTACGGGTCTCTTTTTCGCTGGGTTCGAGCCAGCGCAGGGGCTCCGGCATGGGTACCTGGTAGACCATGATCTGATCCTCGCGCAGGGGCTGCTCGGGGATGCGGTGACGGGTCTGGATGATGCTGGCTTCCCCGGTGTGGGTGGTCGTGGTCACGGCCGCGGTGCGTTCGAAGAAGCGGCGGATGGAAACGGCATTGGTCGTATCGTCCGAGCCTTGGTCGATGACCTTGAGCACGTCGTCGCGGCCGATGATGCTGGCCGTGACCTGGATGCCGCCCGTCCCCCAGCCGTAGGGCATGGGCATCTCACGGCTGGCAAAGGGCACCTGGTAGCCGGGGATGGCCACCGCCTTGAGCAGGGCCCGGCGCACCATGCGCTTGGTGCCTTCATCGAGATAGGCAAAATTGTAGCCTTCCAGCCCGGAGGCCGCAGGCGTGGTCGTCAGGTTCTCAGGCATGGCTGGCCTCCGCATGTTTTTCGGACGCGGCAGCAGCCTGCTCTTCCGCGTGCTTACGTTCCCGCAGCTGGCGGATCAGGGAAAGCTCCGCCTGAAAGTCCACATAATGCGGCAGCTTGATATGCTGCACGAAACCGGACGCATCCACGTTGTCCCCATGCATGAGCACGAATTCGGGATTCTGGGCAGGGCCTATCTGGTCTTCCTGCAATTCCCGGGCGCGCAGGGCGCGATCCACGATGGACATGGACAGGGCCTTGCGTTCGTTGTTGCCGAAGACGAGCCCGTAACCTCGGGTGAAGCAGGGCTCGAGGGCACGGCCGGTGTACCGGCTGACCATGTCGCATTCGGTGAGCTCCACTTCGCCCAGAGTGATGGCAAAGCCCAGCTCTTCCGGGATGATGGTCAGCTCCACGAAACCGCGGCGCAGTTCTCCGGTGAAGGGATGGACGGCGCCGTAACCGCGCTGGGTGGAATAAGCCATGCCCAGCAAAAAGCCTTCATCGGCACGGGCCATGGATTGCAGGCGCACGGCCCGGTCTCCGGAGCCGTCGGCCGGCAGTTCCAGCGGCTGACGGGTGATGTCCGGGCAGTCATTGCCTTCATGCGAAGGGGCCACGGCTTCCATCAGGCCTTCACGCCCAAGAGCCTCCATGGCTCTGGGCAGCGGTTCCTGCAGCAGGGCCTGCGTGTCGGCCGCCACCATCGCCAGATCTTCCTCCGTCCTTTCGGGCTCCACGTCCCGGGGAGCGGTCCCGGGCACGGCCAGACCGCGATCCAGCAGGCGGTGCGTGTAGTCAAAGGTGGATCCCAGGATCTGGCCGCCGGGCAGATCCTTCCACGTGGCGGAGATGCGCCGCTCCACCCGCATGCGGGAAGTATCCATGGGCTCGGAGACACCGAAGCGGGGCAGGGTCGTACGGTAAGCCCGCAACAGGAAGATGGCTTCTACAGCGTCGCCCTGGGCCTGCTTGAAGGCCAGCGCGGCCAGTTCAGGGCTGTACAGGGAGCCTTCGGCCATGATGCGGTCCACGGCCAGCTTGAGCTGCCCTGCCAATTGTTCAAGTGTTACTTCAGGAATTTGCACATCGCCCCGCCGCTCCCGGGCAAGCAGGGCATGCGCCGCGGCAATGGCCTTTTCGCCACCTTTTACAGCTACATACATTGGGACACCTCGTCTGCGGCAGGGCTCAGGCAGGTCGTACGGGGCAGGCCGGTCAGGCGGCCCGGCCCGCAAAGCAGCATATCCACACCCAGCGGGAATTGCTCATGGTTGCGCTGCCACTGGGCCAGGAAACCAGCCGGCATGCGGCAGGAAAAATCACAGTTGCCCACGATGCCGGGGCCGGAAGCGGTGATGGCGGCCGTTTCCCTCTCCTCTATCCCGCCAAGGCAGATGGTCGTGGAGCGATCCGGGTATTCAGCCTCTCCCTGATGAAAACAGCTTAGGTCAGGAAGCGCTTCCGTACCGGGGACAAAGGCGAACGCGGCCCGAGCGGGTTCGGCCACCAGGACCGTGCCGCAATGAAAACGGAACCAGGCCCTGACGTCTTCCGTATCCAGCCCGGGCGCCAGCCATACCGTGGTCTCGTTATCGCACAGCGCAAGGGCCAGGGCCGCCAGTTCCGGGCTCAGCCCGGCAGGCAGCTCGTCCGCGGCGGCATCCACAGGACCGGGCTCGAAGGTACGCGCCTGGGCAGGCCGGGACAGCGCGGTGAGGGCCAGACGGAACACCTGCTGTGCCTGCCCTACGGGATCCGCCCAGGACAGGCGGGAACATTGCTGATCGCTCACTGGTCTTCTCCGCGTACAAAGGTGAAAAAGTTGACTTTGGTACCTGCCGCGTCGCGGGCGGCAGCCTTTCTTTTTTCGGCTATGGCCTGCTCCAGGCAAGGCCGCAGCTTTTCGTCCAGCAGCACCGCGTAGCTTTCCTGCTGCCACAGGGCGTCGCACAGGGCCGCCAGTTCCGCATGGCGGGGCGATTCCCCCATGATCCAGGCATGGCCAAGTATCTTTTCTTCCAGCTGGACGACACAGCGGGTGACCAGCACTTCCCCTATGTTGAAGACATCGCCGACATTGCCGACGCGTCCCCGGGCCATCACGAGCCCCGTTTCGGGCCCGCGCACGATGCGGTAGCCAGGCAGGCTGATCCCGGACAGGGCCTCAGCAAGGCACGTCTCCGGAGCAAGCGCCAGCAGGCGCATGCGTTCCTGCCGCAAACTCATGTTCATGATACTTCCAATAGTCATTGTGTTAGGCATTCCCGGTCCGCGCCAAAGCGAAGCGGGTCGTCAGGCGGAAGGGCAACGCCCGGTCCGTCTGGCAAAAAAGACACACAGAATCCATGGCCAGGGGCTTGTCGATGACCGGCTCCAGATACTGGTTCAGAGCCGCTTCCACCTGCGCCGCCCTCTCAGGAGGCAGAGGGCCTGTCAGGGTGATATGGAAGCGGAACAGATCCAGCACATGATGATAGCCCCAGCGCAGGAGGTTGCGCCGTTCATCACGGCTCAGGGGTTCCCGCCGGTCCACGTCCCTCTGGTCGAGAGGGGCCCGGAAACGGTCCAGCTCCGTCACGCAATCCCGCTCCAGAGCGGCCATGGCCGATTCCGATGCGGCATCCCCCTGCCGGGGGACCAGGGCCAGAAAATAGGCCTGGCGCTCACCCGAGTGGACGGGCAGCCGCTGCAAACCCAGCGGCGCCGTCAGCCAGGATGCATGGCGCTCCGCCACCTTCCGGCAGACATCCTTCAATGCGGCAAGCATGCTCTCCGAGGTGGAGCGCAGCTCAAAAGGCGCCTTGAGCGTGGCATGCAGGCCGTAATGGGCCGGCGTTTTTGCCAGGGTCGTCCACAAATCGTGTTCCACTCCCGCAGGAGCCACGGGGCCGCCCGGCAGGCTGCTGCCGTCCCGGCAGTCCCGGCCGAACAGGGGGGCCATCAGCCGGTACAGGGGCTCGTCCCTGTGCGGGGCGTAATAAAGAGCGTAACGGGCGGCCATCTTACAGCACCATCTTGCGCAGACGCTGGGAAAGCAGGTCGAACAGGGTCACCACCAGCACGATGATGGCCATGACCGCACAGGTCTGCTGGAAGTTGAAGCTGCGGAACAGTTCCCACAGCACCATGCCTATACCGCCGGCACCGACCATGCCCACCACCGTGGCAGAGCGCACGTTGGCTTCGAAGCGGTACAGGGAGTAGGATATCCAGAGGGGGAACACCTGGGGGATGACCCCGAAGATGATCTCTTCCAGAAAGCTGGCCCCCGTGGAACGGACACCTTCCACCGGCGAGACCTCGATGGCCTCCACCGCCTCGGAAAAGAGCTTGGCCAGCGTGCCCGTGGTGTGCACCCAAAGGGCCAGCACACCGGCAAAGGGGCCAAGGCCCACGGCGACCACGAACATCATGGCAAAGACCATCTCGTTGATGGCACGGGCCGCGTCCATGAGGCGGCGCACCGGCTGGCAGATCCACCAGGGGGCGATATTCTCGGAAGACATGATGCCCAGCGGCACCGCACAGATGACCGCCAGCAAGGTGCCCCAGATCGCCACATGCAGGGTGACGATCATTTCTTCCACATACATGCGCCAGTCCGTGAAGTCCGGCGGGAAGAAATCGGATATCAGGGTAAGGATGTTGCCGCCCTGCTCCACCAGCGCCATGGGCTTCATCTCGGCACCCTGCCAGGCCCAGGCCAGCATGGCCAGGACAAGGCCCCAGATGACCAGGCGGAAGGTCTCGGCGCGCAGATCGCGCGGCGGCTGCAGGGCCATTTTCATTTCAGCTTCCATAACGATGCGTTCCTTGTGCCCTGTCCCCGCTTACTTGCCGAGTTCGGCCAGCTTGCGTTCGATCTCGGCGATCTTGGCGGCCTTTTCCTTGGCATCCATATCCTTGTTGCCTTCCAGCACCGTCTTGGCACGGAACAGCTCCAGCTGGCGCAGCGGGATCAGCTGGCTGTTGTCGGACTTGATGAAGGGGCCCCACTGCAGGGCGGTCAGGATCTTGCGGGCCTGCTCCACGTTCTCGCCCTTCACGCCGTAGCTGAAGATGAAGTCCGTGATCTTTTTCTTGGTTTCGTCAGGCAGGTCCTTGCGCCAGACCAGGGGATCGCTGGGGATAAGAGGAGACTTCCAGATCACGCGCAGTTCCTTGGCTTTTTCGGGAGCGGTGATGGCCAGACGGGCCAGTCCTTCGTTGTTGCAGGTCGCCACGTCCACGGTATTGTTGGCCACGGAGAGCGCATTGGCCTCGTGGTTGGCGGAAACGGTACGGGCGAAGATCTTCTGGGGATCCTTGCCGTTTTTGGCAAAGACGTAATAGCCGGGCACCAGGAAGCCGGACGTGGAGTTGGGATCGCCATTGCTGAAGCTCAGCTTGGAGGCCTGGGCAAACATGTCGTCGAGGTTCTGGAGCGGGCTCTTCTTGTTGACGATCAGGCAGGAGTAATAGCCCTTGCTGCCGTCAGGAGCGGTGGTCTGGGCAAAAACTTCGCCATTGGCGCGGTCCACCATCACCATGGCACCCTTGTTGCCGATCCAGCTCAGGTCGACTTTTTTGAAGCGCATGCCTTCGATGACTCCGGCATAGTCACTGGCAAAGAAGGCTTTGACTTCCATGCCGAGGGCCTTGCTCATATCCTTGAGAAAAGGATCCCAAAGCACCTTGAGGTTCTGGCTGGCCTCGGTGGAGATGATGCCGAAATTGAGGGTCTGCTGCGCCTGGGCAGTCAACGCGCTGCCCAGCAGCATGGCAGAGACCAGCAGGCCGGAAAGAAGACGGGAAAACATGTATTTTCTCCTTGGATAAAATGGTGAGGCAAAGGGATCAGGATGAGCACTAGGCAGCGCGGGACGTCTCGCGGACAGGGCTGCCGGGCAACGGCATCGTTTCCTGGGTATTGGTCTTGGCGGCAAAAAGCTCATCGCTTTCAGCGCCGTAGAGTTCTGCCAGGAACTGGGGCGTCAGACGTTCCGTGGGGCCGTCGTAGACGATCTCGCCCTTTTTCAGGGCCACGGTACGGGGGCAGAAACGCATGGCGTAGTCCACCTGGTGCAGGGTCACCACAACGGTGAGGCCATCTTTCTGGTTGAGGTCGCGCAGGGTCTGCATGACATTGCGGGCCGATTCGGGGTCCAGCGAGGCGATGGGCTCGTCAGCCAGCAGCACGCGGGCACGCTGCACCAAGGCCCGGGCGATGGCGGCACGCTGCTGCTGCCCGCCGGAAAGGGTACCGGTGCGCTGCCAGGCCTTTTCCCCGATCCCCACACGGGACAGGGCCCTGAGGGCCAGCTCTTTGTCATCCGTATGGAAAGCGCCGGTCAGGCTGCGCCACAAGCTGGTACGGGCCAAAGCCCCCAGCATGACATTGCGGGCCACGCTCATGCGCTCCACCAGGTTGAACTGCTGGAAGATCATGCCGATACCGGCGCGGATACGTCGGATGTCCCGGCTGATGCAGCCGTTTTTCTGCACGATCTCGCTATCGACCCGCACCAGGCTCTCGCCCTTGTCCGCGGCGGTCAGACCGCAGATGTGGCGCATGAGCGTGGATTTGCCGGAACCGGAAGAGCCGATGAGGGCCACCATCTCTCCCGGGGCCACATGCAGGTTGATGTGGGAAAGACCTTTGCTGCTGCCGAACGTTTTATTGAGATTGCTGATGTGGATCATGCGAATGCTCCCGTTGAAGTTGACTGGCTCACAATGGGCGAAACGCATGGCGAAACAGTGACGCGTCCATGATGAAAGCCCAACGTTTGCGTCACCGTTTGCAAGAGGGAATGTGACGGTTCGGAAGCATCCCCTGTACCCTCCAACGACAAAAGGCATCCTTCCACGAAGGGAGGGATGCCTTTTGTTTTCAGTCAGATAAAAGAAGCTGCAGGTTTACCAGCGGCTGGGATCGCGGCATTCCTGCCGCCCGAAGGTGCAGATGCCGCACATGTCGGAACTGTCAACGAAACGGCCGTCCGCAGTATAGAAATCGACCACGGGGCCATGCCCGCAGATGACGCAGCGGCGCTCATAATCCGGACAGGCCCGATACAGGGGCGGAAGATCCGGGCTGCCTGCCATCATCTTTTCCATAGAAACACGCGTGAATTCCGGCTGGGACATGATGCTTTCGAACATATCAGAAAAAGCTACGCCGCAAAGGACGGTTCATGTTCTGGGGGACGAACTGACAGCGGGAAAGGCCAAAGCATTCGGAACGCTCGCCGCAGGGAAGACGCGATGCCGTCAGGTGCATGCGCGGGCAGGTGGTCAGGATCCCCTGGTCCAGCATATCCTGCCAGCGGGACTCCACAAGCTGCACCGGCACACGCACCGGTTCCACGGGCCTGGAAGGACGGGCCTCCCTGCTCGTCCGGCCTCGGTTTGCTCCTGTCCTGGGGATTCTCCGGCTGTTTCTGGCCGACGCTTTTTCCCGGTTCATGCGCCGTTCCTTCTGGCATTGGGGGCAGATATGCCCACGGGGCCCGGGAGCAATGAAAGAACGACCACAACGGGTACAAATGACGGGACAAAATGAGGAAATCATGCGCCACCTCCCTGAAAGGGGCTGGGTGCCGGACAGGATCGAGCAAGGAGGACAAAAGACGGCATCTTGCCGCCGGTCTGCTTCCTGCCCGGATGTGCTTTCAGACTGCCCTGTCCTTTCGTCAACGCTGTGAGCGCCCGGTGACAATTCAGCTCCATGTGCAGCAAGGTGGGCAACTCTTTTCAAATCTTTTCCCATGCGCCCTCTCCAGCCAGTCTTCGTCTCCCGGAAGAGCCGCGCAGCAACCTCCCCCAGAAAAGCCAAACCATCGGCATCCTTCCTGTCATCGTGCCGTCCACCTGCCGCAGCCACCGGACATAAAAAAGAGCCGGAGCGATCTCCGGCTCTTTGTATCCAAGCGTTGCAAAGAAGCTATCCGTGCAGGGCGCGCTTCAGGGCATCCCTGTAGATGCGCAGGACCATCAGACGGGCATATTTCTTGTTCTCCGCAGGGACCACATGCCAGGGGGCATCTTCCGTGCTGGTGCGCAGGAACATCTCGTCCGCGGCACGGGCATATTCGGGCCACTTGTCACGGTTCCGCCAGTCTTCATCGGTGATCTTGTAGCGTTTCCACGGAATGGCCTCACGCTCCCGGAAACGCCGCAGCTGTTCCTCCGGCGAGATGTGCAGCCAGAACTTGAGCAATATGTTGCCGTTGTTGGTCAGCTGATGCTCAAAGTGATTGATCTCGGCATAGGCACGAGCCCAGTCTTCCTTGGGGGTCAGCTTTTCCACGCGTTCCACCAGGACACGGCCGTACCAGGAGCGGTCATAGATGGTGATGAAACCGGCACGGGGGATGTGCCGCCAAAAACGCCACAGGTAGTGGTGCGCCAGCTCTTCATCTGAAGGCGCGCTGATGGGGATGACGCGCGTGATACGGGCGTCCGTCCCGGCCGTGAGGCGCCGGATGGCTCCCCCCTTGCCGGCGGCATCCCAGCCTTCGAAGATGAGGGTGGACGAGATGCCTTTTTTGTATGCCCGGTACGAGAGCTGGTAGATCTCCTTCTGCAAGCGCTTCAGCTCTTTCTGGTAATGCTCGGGAGCCTGCACGCTGGAAAGGTCGATGGCATCCAGGGTGGAGACCAGGGATTCGCGGGCATCTTCTTCCACTTCGGGCACGGATTCCAGCACCTTGAGGCGGGCGACGCGGGCATCATGTGCGGCGATGGTCCGCTCGATACCTGCGATGATGGCTTTCACCACAGACAGGTTGCGGAAATTGGGATCCGCGGCGTCGATGATGCTCCAGGGAGCGTTGTCCCGGTCTGTCAGCATGATGGCCCGGGACGCGGCGCTGACCATGCCATCGTAATCCGCGGCGATCTTCTTGTCGGACGGCGAAAAATGCACCAGGGCCCGGTTCTCCTGCCGCTCTTTGAGCGCACGGGCATGGTCCTTCTTGTTGAGATGGAGCCAGAGCTTGATGATGGCCATCCCGGATTCCGCCAACCCGGATTCCAGGGCCTGCCAGCGGTGCATGCTGGCGGTGAACTCGTTTTCCCCCACATCCTTGCAACAGCGCTGCCGCATGGCCTCACCGTACCAGCCATCGTAAAAGACCGCCGTCTGTCCGGCAGCCGGAAGCTGGCGCCAGAAACGCCAGGGCCAGGGGCGGGCCTTTTCTTCGTCGGTCACCAGCCAGAAAACATGGTTCTGCACATGCTTGCTGTCCATCCATTCCGACAGGAGGTTGATGATGGCGCCGCGTCCGGAACCGACCAGGCCGGCCACCGTGATCAGGACAGGGATCTTGCGCTCGATGCACTGCAACTGCGCATTGAAAAGACGCATGCGCAGCTGGGGGGCTTTTTCTTCAAACTCTTTGTTACTGCATGCTCTGCCAAGGGCTGCCGATTCAAACATAATATCCAACCTTGCTCAAAATGTTTGCACGGGAAGCGGACACACAGCTCCGGCACATTCCCGGCACTCCAGGATAGTCAACGCACATTCTGCTCCTGGAGTTTTGGGACAGCATAGCTTTTTTCTTCGGCTTCGTCAGCCCGCACGAGCGGGACCATCCTGGGAATCCCGCCTCCTTCCTAAGCAGATACCGGGATAGACGAGGCTCTTCGGAGCGGACGCCGTCTGCTCCGCCCACTTGCGGCATGCTGCAAACGGCGTGATCGTCCCCTATGCGGCTTTTCCTCCCATGCAGGAAACTGGCTGCGTTCCTGCCGTGTTGCATATATCCTTCCCACAGCCTGCAACATATCCAGTTGCGTCTGGACATATTCCCGCGTCGTCAAAGGGCCACCCTTTTGGCCCTGGGCTACAAGGATGCCAAGCTGTATGACGCACCTTTCCAGGATGTCCACGAGCATCTTATCTTGTTTCACATCATCCCCCATCGCAGTATGCGATCACCTTTACATCTGCCTTGAAAGATAATCTGTCCAAAGATCCTTCCAAAAGACGGAATCATTTTTGAGGAGCAACAAAACAATCGAACGTGTGCCCCCGGCTTCCAGACTGGCGTTGTCGCAATGCAGGATTATAATACCATACGCTTTTCTATGGAATCCAGGTAGATAGAGCTCGCGATAGTTGAAAGGAGATGTGGCGCATACCGGCACGGAACGAACAGCAGATGGAGCTGCCACCTGAAAAGCAAAAAGGCCCACGGTGCATTTTGGTACACCGTGGGCCTCTGGGACATGCGCTGATGGTGGAGGCGGGGGGAGTCGAACCCCCGTCCGAGAACATTCCACGCAAAGCGTCTACAGGTTTAGGTCAGGAACAAATTTCACCACCCTGCTCGCCCCTGACCGGGCACAGAGCAGCAATCCCGCCGGTACAGATCTCGTGGAAACTCCCGGCAGGCGCCAAGCTCCACCAGCCTGATGCGATGTCGCCAGCCGGACGTATCAGGCGTCGGCCCGTCTGACGTGACCATCAAATGTGGTCAGGTGCCTCGCTGTTTTTAGGCAGCGTAAGCGTAGTCGTAATCGTTGTTGGCAATTACTTTTGTGCCGCTTTTTACGAGGCCAGCGGCGCCTCGACCTGCAACTTTGGTTTCCACATCCCCGTCGAAACCAATGCGCCCCCAATTGGGAATTACTACTATAGGTAATGCTGCCTGCTTTGACAAGCTGTTTTTTTATAGCCTCCCACAACAGGCGCAGAGGTTGCACAAAAAACCTCCAGACGCTACAACCGCCCTTCTGGAATATTTTCAACCCGTACGGAGGAAGCATGGCTTCTGCCACTCGAGATCATTTTTCTTCACGGCTGGGCGTCCTGGCGGCGACCCTGGGCTCTGCCGTCGGGCTCGGCAATATCTGGAAGTTCCCCTCACTGGTCGGCCAGAACGGCGGGGCATCGTTCCTGGTGGTCTATCTGTTGGCATCGCTCTGCATCGGGCTGCCGCTGATGATATCGGATCTCAGCCTCGGCCGCGCCGGACGCAGTAACGTCATCAGCATCTTCCAGAAACTGGCCCCCCGCACCGGCTGGTGGCTGATAGGTCTTTCGGCCATCATCAGCTGCCTGTTGATCCTGGGCTTCTATTCCGACGTGGCTGGCTGGGTCTTCGCCTATATCTTCAAATCCGCCACAGGCGCCGTCTCCTCGACTGATCCTGCCGTGGCCCAGGCCAGTTTTTCCTCTTTGCTGAACGACGGGCCCGTATCCCTGTTCTGGCAGTGGCTCGTCCTGTTGCTGACGGGGGGCATCATCATGCGCGGTGCCTCGGCCGGCATCGAGAAGGTGACGCGTGTCCTGATGCCCGTCCTCTTCCTGCTGCTGGTAGGTGTCTGCATCCGCAGCCTGACCCTGCCGGGAGCCTCGGAAGGCTTGCGCTTCCTGTTCATGCCCCAGTGGGACCGGGTGGACGCCTCCGTCATCATGATGGCCATGGGGCTGGCCTTTTTCAAGATGTCCCTCGGTATGGGCTGCATGCTGACCTACGGCAGCTACTTCAAGGAAGACGTCAATATCCCGCTCATGGCTACCCGCGTCATGATCTGCGACCTGCTGGTCTCCCTGCTGGCCGGTATCGCCATCTTCCCCGCGGTCTTCAGCTTCGGCTTCCAGCCCGCGGAAGGCCCTGCCCTGCTCTTCCTGACCATACCGGCCGTCTTCGCCTCCATGCCGGGCGGGACCTTCTTTGCAACGCTCTTCTTCATCCTGTCCGCCATCGCCTCCACCGGAGCCATCCTTTCCCTGCTGGAAGTCCCGGTGGCCTGGCTCTCCGAGCGTTTTGCCCTGCCGCGGACCAAGGCGGTGCCCATCCTGCTGGTCGGGCTCGTCCTGCTTGGCCTGCCGGCGACCCTTTCTACCAGTCCTGCGTTGCAGGATGTGAAGCTGTTCGGCCTGACCTTCTTCGACCTGTACGATGCCCTGTCGTCCACCATCCTGATGCCTCTGAGCGGCATCGTGACGAGCCTGTTCGTGGGCTATTTCTGGGAAAAAGAGCATATGCTCGCGGCCTTGGGGGGCGGTATGCCGGCCAGACTGGTGCGGGGCCTGTGCCGCACGGTGACGCCTGTGCTCATCACGCTGGTGCTGCTGCACGGTCTGGGGATCATCTAGGGCAAGGAAAAAGATTCCAGATACGGCATCCGCATACGATGGCAGCAAGATGGCTCCATCCGGGATACTCTCTCATCTGACGGCTTCTGCCGACAACCGACAAAGTTAAACTGCCTCTCCCCGCCATCGACGGTAAGGAAAGCCCGGCAATCAGCCGGGCTTTCCTGTTTTTTCCTGTCGCCTTCCATGCCTTGCCGGTTACCGGGACGATACGTCCCGGCACATCGGACATTCTTAAAGTATTACTTTAAAAATGGATGGATCATATTCTCCGGGAGCAAAAGCTCATCCAGCTCTTCCCGGGTAAGCAGCTGCTTTTCCAGAACAAGATCCATGACAGAACGGCCGCTTTCCAAGGCTTCCTTGGCGATGCCGGCCGATGTTTCATATCCAAGGCGGGTATTCAGGGCCGTCACTATTCCTATGCTGTTCTCCACCAGCTGGCGGCAGCGGTCAGCATTGGCCGTGATCCCCGCGACGCAGCGTTCCTGCAGGGTACTGAACGCCCGGGCCAGCCTGCGGATCCCTGTGAAAAGCGTGAACGCGATGATAGGCTCCATCACATTCAGTTCCAGTTGTCCGGCCTCGGCGGCCAGGGTGATGGTCACGTCCTTGCCGATGATGTCGAAAGCTACCTGATTGACCACCTCGGGGATCACGGGGTTGACCTTGCCCGGCATGATGGAGGATCCCGGCTGCATCCGCGGCAGATTTATCTCATGGAAGCCCGTACGTGGCCCGGAAGACAACAATCGCAAATCATTGCAGATTTTTGATATTTTCACGGCCGTCCTCTTCAGGACGCCGGATGTCTGCACATAGGCGCCGGTATCCCATGTCGCTTCCACCAGATTGTTGGAGAGCCGGACAGGGATGTCACTGATCTCGGCCAGACGAGCGACCACAAGCTGTGCATAGCCCTGGGGAGAATTGATGCCTGTCCCGATGGCCGTGGCCCCCAGGTTGACTTCCAGCAGCAACTTTTGCGCTTCGTGGATGCGCTGGATGTCTTCGCCTATGGTCGTGGCATAGCTGCCGAATTCCTGCCCCAGGGTCATGGGCACGGCATCCTGGAGCTGTGTACGCCCCATCTTGACGATGTGGGAAAATTCCACGCTCTTGGCCGCAAAGCCCTTTTGCAGAGGGATCATATGCTCCACAAGGTAGTCCAGCAGCCGGAACAGGGCCAGCCGCAAGGCCGTGGGATAGACATCGTTGGTCGACTGCGAGCAGTTGACGTGATTGTTGGGATGGCAGTACTCATAGGCCCCCTTGGGGTGGCCCATGATCTCCAAGGCCAGATTGGCGATGACCTCGTTGGCATTCATGTTCGTGGAAGTGCCGGCCCCGCCCTGGATGCAGTCCACAGGGAACTGGTCGAGCATGTTCCCGGCCAGGATACGGTCACAGGCGGCACAGATGGCGATGCCGATATCCCGGGGCAATACCTGTAATTCCATATTAGCCAAAGCGCAGGCTTTCTTGACACAGGCCAGGGCCCAGATCATTTCCGGGAACTGGGAAAGCGGTGTCCCTGAGATATGGAAATTGTTCATGGCCCGCAACGTCTGCACGCCATAGTAAACCGAGTCATCTATGGTCAGTTCACCCAGAAAATCATGCTCCAGTCGACTCATGGGACCTCCTGTAGCTAAAAAAGACCACGCAAGCGGCGCGGATACCGGAACCCTGCTTCAAAGCGTACCGGGATGCCGGAGCAAAGTCCACTGCTCCCCTCCTACTTACAGCTCTTGCCAGCGGCGGCAACGCGCTGTAGGTTCGCCAGAGAAGATTCCCTCGAAGATACAGGAGATGATAGCATGATATTCTTTTGCAGAAAGACTTCCACGGCCGACGGCAGGACACGCTGGTCCGTGTGCGTGCCGACCCTGATGGGCTTCACCACCATTGCCTGGTTCTACTCGGAAGCCCTGGCCGACAATTTCATCCGCCATCTGGAAAGCAATGAAGAGGACCGTCAGCTGGCCAGCCTTGATGCCTGGCGTGAATTCCAGTTCCGTCTGGACTTCATCTGGAGCGAAAAACTCCAGCAGGACCGGGCTCTACTGGAAAACCACTGGCAGGATATCCAGAAGGTCCTGGAAGCGTATAATCAGCGCATCCACGACCTTCTGCGTGATACGGCCAGCTATCACAGCGAGGCCTTTACGGCCATCTGGAATGAAAGCTTCCAGGAGCTGGGCGCTATCGCCGGGCTGGAAAAGCTGGCCCAGACTCTGCATCAGCAAAGCCGCGTCCTCCATGCCCTCAAGACGGAGATCGCTGCCCGGGTCCAGCAAGTCATGCCCGCAACGTCGCAGCGTTTGAACTGATCCCTTCTTATGCAAAGGGCACACCTTTGGTGTGCCCTTTTTTTATTCAGCGACAAAAAACATATCGCGTCAAATTTCGATTTAAGGCGCTAAAAATTTTTTTCCGACCTGTGACTCGCAAAAAACTCTTTTTGGATCTCAGGGGAAATATGGGCCATTTTCTGTTTTTTTGACGATATCGACCCCTTCCTCACCTCCCAAAGACCGCTACAGACAGGTCACAGGTATGTGCCCGAGCCCCATGATCGAAAAAGGCCACCCTTGCGGGTGGCCTTTGGGCATTCCAAGCTCAAAAAAACTATCCGGCATGCGCGGCCAGCTGGGCCTTGGCCTGACGGGCCTCTTCCTCCAGCTGCCCCTTGCGGGCTTCGGAGATCTTCAGGGCCACGGCAAGCGCATCAAGGTAGCTGCGCTCCATGAAATGATCGATGTCCACGATCATGCACGACAGGCGGTACAGGTCTTCCCCCTGCTCTGCGGACCGGATCTCCGCAGCCAGAGCAGCGGGATCGATGGGAGCATTCAGCAGCTGCCCCAGCAGGGCATTGGTATCATGACCGGGAGCCATCTGCGCGACGACCTTGCTGATACGATCCTGTTCCGTCGCGTCGATGTGGCCATCCGCCCGTGCGGCGAACACCATGGCCCGCAGCAGAAGACGGGCCGTAGGATCCAGCTCCGCAGAAGTCACAGCCGCCACCGGCTGCTGGACGGGCGCCGGTTCCACAGGCTGGCTTTCCTTCTGGGACTGGGACCATTTTTGGTAAAAATTCCAAGCTACTGCGCCCGCACCGACCAGAGCGGCATTCTGCAATGCCCCCTTGGACATGAAGGAACCCAGCAGGGCCCCCAGGGCCCCAGCGCCCACCAGGCCGCCAACACCACCGGGCGCGGCCTTGCTCAGACCGGAAGCCTGTTCCTTGGCCGTATCCATAAGGGAACCGAGCGTCTCACCAATATTTTTTTTATTGAAGATGTCGAAAAGGGACATATGTACCTCTCTTGTTGTTGTCTGGCACAGGAGTATTTCCAGATAGCTCCTGTGCGTAAACAGCGTATTTCAGAGTACAGATAGGGTCTGATGACCACAAGTCAAGAGGGATACCTTTGAACCTGCTTGCCGATAGCCCTTCCCTTTCTCCACGTGGCAAAGCTTTCCCTGCAAAAATCATACGGCTCGCATGCCGGAAAGCAGCCGGACACGCTCGCACAGTCACTCCCTGCCTGTGACCTCCCCTGCTCCCGCATTTTGGGAGATACATCCAATCGTCACATAACGGACATGCTCGCGTTCTTCTTTTTGCCTAGTGTGACTTTTGCAAAGGCAAGGCTTTCTTTTCATTCCAAGGAGAAAGATCATGACCAAGAGAAAACAGCCCCCCATCGAATGCCGCTTGCGCCCCAACTATACGAAAAAATGTGTCGCCTGTGGGCACGGCCCGGTGGTCGATGTCTATACGCGAGACGGTCATTTTGTGAACAGCACGGCCATGTGCGGTGCGTGCAGCTTTGGCAAGGAAAAATACGCTGATCCTCAAAATTGGTAGCCGACACTGTGTCGGGACCTTCCCCCCTTCCTTCCCCTCTCAACATGAAAGACGCCATGGCAAATGCTGTCATGGCGTCTTTCATGTTGTCGCAAAAATCCTTCAATAATCAAATAATTACATCATATTGCTATAGCCGTCACCTCAAACGTCGCTTCAGGCCAACATTTCCAGAAAGGCCTCCAGACGGACCTTGAGCTGTTCCGTATCCGTGCCGGAGTAATCCGTCACCACCTGCAGGAAAGGCAAGCCCAGCTCTTCGCGCACGAATTTTTTGACGCTCCAGGATTCGACATCATACGGCTGACAGCCCTGCCACGTCAGATCGACCACGGCATCCACGGCAAAGTCCCGGGCCAGCTCACGCAGGACACTGTAGCGGTGAGGATTGGGAGACATGACGGCACAATGCATGTCCAGGTAACGACGTGCCAGGACATCCAGAGCATCTCCCTTTTCTTTCATGTCCAGCAGGACCTTCTTGTAGCAGGTGCAATTGTCGATACAGACCACACTGGCACCGCATTCTTCCAGCAATTGCACGACTTTGTGCGATCCCATGCCCGTGGGGACGCCTGTCAGCAGGATGCGGGGAGCATCAGGAGCCACAGCCGCCGGAGCATCCTGTAATTCCGCATGGATGGCCTCCAGCAGCCGGATGGCCTGCTCATAATCCGGCATGAACGAGGCCCGGAAGCAGATGTCCAGCAGATCGAGCCCCCGCAAAGGCGACGGACGGCGACGGGCCAGGTCCAATACCTTTTTCAGAGCCTGCCGCAGACGGGAGGTCAAATCCATGGCAGCCCGCAGCTTTTCTTCCGTGATCCGGACGCCAAAGTCCTGTTCCAGACGCGCCACCAGCAAGGCGTATTGCTCCCGCCAGTAGGCATGGGCGCGTTCGTCCTGGATCTGCGGAAGCTGCAGGAGCATTACGGGCTTGTAGGCTGCCAGCAGTTCATACATCTTTTTTTTGCCGTCACAGGTGGCATCCGCCACCACGATGTCCGAAGCCGCCAGATAAGGGCAACTGTCCTGCAGGGCAAAACCGAAGCTGCTCTTGATCAGGGGACACAGGCAGCGCGGCAAAACCTCTTCCGCCACAGGGATGGAATCCTGCTTTGTCCCGCACAAAGATACCGGCACGGCACCCGCCGCAAGAGCGATCTCCAGCGGCGAATAGATGCAGAACTGCCCCACGACCTTGCGGCCTTTTTCCTTGGCTTCCTGCAGGGCCAGCACGTTACGGCTGGTCACATCCCGAAAATGTTCAAGACTGGCGTATGTCATCTTTATTCTCCCATGCGCTCCGGCGCCTTGCCGGTGTGCGTCGTTACATCAGCGGGCCGCGACAAGGGCCGCGCCCAAAGCTCCCACGGTCTGGGGATCGTCAGGGACATTGACCGGGACACCCAGCTCTGCCGCAAGCAGCCCGCTGAAGGCGGGGCTGGTCGCCAGTCCCCCGGTAAAAGTACACTCTCCCCTCAGCGGTATGCGAGCGGCCAGCCCCCGCATGCGGCGTGCGATGGACAAAAACACCCCCGCAGCGATATCCGTCGGTGCCGTTCCCTGCGCCAGCAGACCGATGATCTCGGTCTCCGCAAAAACGGCGCACATGCTGGAGATGGATACGGGCTTGCCGACCGCGGCGGCCTGCCCCAGCTCCGGCAACTCCAAGCCCAGGATGCCGGACAAGACCTGCAAGAAGCGTCCTGTCCCGGCCGCGCATTTGTCATTCATGACAAAATCCTGCACAGCGCCGCCTTCCACGGCGATGACCTTGCTGTCCTGTCCGCCGATGTCCAGTACCACGCCCGTGGCAGGAAAAAGCCAGGAGGCACCGCGGGCATGGCAGGATATCTCGGTCACGACCTTATCGGCAAAGGGCAAGGCCACGCGGCCATAGCCCGTGCCGACCACACGCCGCAGGGCCGCCGTCTCCACTCCCGCAGTACGGCAGGCCGCCTGCAGCACCTGTTCCCCGGCTTCACGGCTGTTCCAGCCGGTGGGCAGGACAGCCCGTCCGAGCACGATCTTTTTTTCTTCATCCAGCACTACGGCCTTGGCGGCCACAGAACCCACATCCACTCCTGCTACCGGCATGGGCAGCCTCCTGCATCGCTTTTTTGTTCATCACGCCTGCCGACCCCGGCGCTTGAATCCAGCATTTCCAGGATGGAGGCCGTCAGCCGCGCATACTCCGGATCCCCACGATGGCGGGGCCGGGGGATGTCCACCGGTACGACAGCGCGAACCGTCCCCGGACGCGCCGACATGACCACGACCCTGTCAGCCAGGTACACGGCCTCGTCCACCCCGTGGGTCACGAAAAGGATGGTGGTCTTGTGATGCTGCCAGATGCGCAGCAGCTCCCGTTGCAGCAGGATACGGGTATGCGCATCCAGTGCCCCGAAGGGTTCGTCCATCAGCAGCACGTCAGGCCTGTTGGCTAGGGCACGCGCTATGGCCACGCGCTGCCGCATGCCGCCGGAAAGCTCATGGGGCATGGCGCGGGCAAAGGCGGCAAGATCCACCAGCTCCAGATATTCACGTGCCACCTTGCGCCGCTCTTCGCGACCTGTCCCGGCAAACTCAAGGCCCAGGGCCACATTGTCTTCCACCGTGCGCCAGGGCAGCAGGGAATATTCCTGGAACACCATGCCCACTTCACGGCGCGGCGTCTTCACCGGCTGGCCCCGGTACAGGATCTCTCCTTCACTGACAGGCTCAAGTCCGGCCGCCATACGCAAAAACGTCGATTTTCCGCAACCGCTGGGCCCCACGATGCAGATGAATTCATTCTCCCGCACATCAAGATCCAATCCCTTCAGGGCCAGCACTTCACCTTCACGCAAACAAAAGCGTTTGCGCACCTTTCGGGCAGAAAGCACACTCTCCGTCATACGCGCCTACCGGGAAAACTGTTTCCATGCATATTTGCGTCGCTCTATCCACTGAAACGCCATATCCAGCAAGGCGCCTACAACGCTGATGCTGATCATGCCGGCAATGACCACATCCGTGCGTCCCACGGTATAGGCATGCGTAATCAGATAGCCCACCCCGGAAAGACTGCCGGGCAGCATCTCTGCGGAAACCAGACACATCCACGCCACCCCAAGGCCTATGCGCAGGCCGTTGACGATGGACGGAGCCGCGGCGGGCAGCAGGATCTTGGTGAAGATGTCCCGCTCGGACGCCCCCAGCACCCGGGCGGAATCCACCAGCGTACGGTTGACCGTCTGCACACCATGCACGGCACTGGTCAGGATGGGAAACAGCGCGCCGATAAAGATGATGAACAGCATGGAAATCTTCAAGTTATTAAGATAATAGTATATTTCACTCCGTGGCAGCCCCATGGCCGTTGCCAGGCTGCTGACACCGAACCAGGCCAGCACCAGCGGGACCCAGGCCAGGGGTGGGATGGGACGGAACATGCCCAGAAAAAGATTGAGCAGACGATGCAGACCGGCATAATAGCCCATGGCCACGCCCAGAGGCACCCCCAGCAGCACGGCCGCCGCATAACCGCAGAGGACGCGCACCAGACTGATGCCGATATTGCCTGCCAGCGTGCCCATGGCGATGACATTGTCCAGAGGATGTGCCAGCAGGGTCCCGATCTCCTCCAGCGGAGGAAGGATCAGGCTGTTGCCCACCAGCGTCGCCATGGATTCCCATACGATGAAGAAAAGCACAGGCACCAGAAGAGGCGCCGCCCAGAAGATGATTCGTCCCGGCATAGTCGACCTGCAAGCAATGGATGGCCTGCGGCAGAGGCTTATCCCCTGCCGCAGGAAAGGAACGACGGTTACAGACAGCCCCGGCTATTTCCCGGTGTCAAGGAAGGAATCATCGATCAGCAAAGGCCGGGCCTGTTCCATGGTCTTGTGGCGCAGGCTACCGCTGAACTTGTTCATGCTGTCCAGGATACGAAGATAGGTATCCGCGCCGCGCAGCCAGCTGTCATTGAAATTGCCCAGGAACACAAGGCTGGACTTGCGACCGGCCTCGGGCGGCAGGCCGATCCACTTGGCGGCGATCTCGCCGGCCTGCTGGGGATGCGCATTGCACCAGGCCCCCACGCGGGAGATCAGGGCCACGAAAGCCCGGACGACTTCAGGATTCTTGGCGATCATCTCTTCAGAGGCCACCCCCACACAGCAGGGGAAGTTGGCCCACTGCCCGGCGGGAGGCAGATCGCCCAGATTGACCAGCACCTTGCCGATGCTGCGCGTCTGGGCCACTTCGGGGAAGGGAGAAGGACCGACGACAGCTTCCACCTGTCCGGCGGTCAGGGACGCCAGCAGGTTGCTGGTCTCCTTCAGATCCACCAGAAGGACGTCGGCCTTGCTGTCCGAAGGATCAAGCGTCACTTTAAGCCCGGCTTTGACCAGCGCGCCTTCCAGCACGATCTTGGGAGCACTGGTTGGCGAATGGAAACCGATCTTGACGGGCTCTTTGCTTTCCTTCACCCGCTGCAGCAGGCTTTCCCAGCTGGTCAGGGAAGAATCCTTGGGCACCACCAGCGCCATGCCTTCCGTCTGCAGGGGGCAGACGATCTTCATGGGCGTCCCCTTGTCGATACCGGCCATGATGGCCGTGATGGAGGCGATGCCCATGTCCAGATGCTTCTGGGCAAAAAGCGTGGCGGTCTCGGAACCGCTCTTGGCCACGACCAGATCAAGGATGGCAATGGGTTTGCCGTCCTTGATGAGCTCATAGCTTTCACGTTCCACAAGAGGTTTCAGATAAACGCCCAGATCGCGGAATGCCTCACCGCGTGAAGCCGCGACCTGGAATGGAGAATGGTGGGTGGTGAAGATGAATCCGGTCTTGAAAGCCGGCAGTTCACCGGCAACAGACAAGGAGCACAGACCCAGCACAGCAATACCGGCCAAAGCCAGCTTGCGGAGGGTGGGCGAAATGAACATGGGCAACCCCCTTTTTGTGATGATATGCGACCACCATGGTCACAAAACGGCAGACCATCCTGCCGTTGGGCACAAAAAAACCGCGCGAGACTGCGCGGAAGTGATGGGGTGTTGCGAGCTTGCCCGGAGAAAGGCGACGAAAACAGGCGTCAGCAAACCGTCTGCGGCGACAAGGACATACAGCCCCACCACAGACAGCGTCAGGTCAGACCAGACGGAAGCATACGCCAACTATCCATATTCTCTCCAGAAATACTGCACCAAGTATGTTTTGAGCATACGAAGGAAGGAATATAAAGTAAAGTACCCTCCCCTGTTCTCTTGAAAGTTTTCCCAAAACAAACAATGCCGCGTCTGTCTATCGTCAAGAGAAAAGTGAGCCGTACAAAAAAGGGGCGCCCGAAAGCGCCCCTTTATCGTCGACGTATCCGCGAGCCGTCTCAGGACAGGCTCTCGGACCGGTACAGGTTAGAACTTGATCTTGCGGTATTCTTCCAGGGCAGCAGCCTGCTCTTCGAAGGAAGCGAAACCGGCCTGATGCAGGGCATCTTCCACCGTGCTGCTCCAATTCCAAGTCGCGTAGATGACGGGCTTGTGGAACATGGAACGGAAGCTTTCCAGCTCGGTGCGGTAGAAGGATTCCTTGGGCGTATCCAGATGCTCACGCAGCTGCTCGTGGCGACGCTGCAGTTCGCCTTCGTACCATTCCTGGATATCCTGGGGCAGGGTGTACTTTTTCAGGATGTGGCCGTAACCGGCCTCTTCCATCAGCTTGGCCAGGCGCTGGTGATGCTGCTTGCCCAGCCATTCGCCCAGCTTGGACGTGGGGATGTTCTCGGCTTCCACAGCGGCGATGTCGAACACGGTCTGGAAGTAGGTATCCGGAACCACCGAAGCGGAAACGATACCGGCGATGGCCACCAGGCCGCGCAGGATCACGCTGTTGGAGATGCCCTGACCGCAGAAGCCCACCTTCTTGCCGTACTTCTGGCCGGTGAAGATGCTGACAAGGATGGCCCAGACCACGGCGGGATCTTCTTCGTCGTAGATGTGGCCCAGACGCGCGTTGTCGCGGTCCGTAGCCAGGACCATCTGGGTCATATCGTTGGAACCGATGGAGAATCCGTCGAATTCCTGGATGAACTGCTTGGCCAGGATGGCGTTGGAGGGGATTTCCGACATCTGGATGATGCGCAGGCCGTCCTGACCGCTGGTCAGCTTGTGCACCTGGCTCAGATAGGTCCGCATGGAGCGGGCTTCTTCCAGGGTGCGCACGAAGGGCAGCATCATCTGCAGGTTGGAGCCGCCGTACACGCCACGGGCCAGCTTGAAGGCTTCGATTTCCCAGTCGTGGATATTGCGGGACACACCGCGGTAACCCAGCATGGGGTTGTCTTCGTGATGCTCGAAGAGGCTGCCGCCCAGCAGGTTGCGATATTCGTTGCTCTTGAAGTCCGTGGTACGGTACACGATGGTCTTGCCGTAGAAGGCCATGGCAAACAGGGCCAGGTTCTGGGCCAGCGTCTGCACATAGTGTTCCTTGCCGGTGCGGAAACCGCGGGACTTGATGATGGTGCGGATCTTTTCGGGCAGAGCGCGCACATCGTCCATTTCCTTCTTCAGGCCACCACGCAGGCTCACTTCTTCACGCAGGCGGGCAATGTTGCCCAGCAGAGAAGTCACCACGGGCAGATCCTTGATGCGCTTCACATGCTCTTCCACCGAAGCTTCGATCTCGGCGATGCGCTTGGCCGATTCGGGATCGGAGGGCGAAAGCAGGGCCAGCTCGTCGTCGTAGCCCATGATGATGCGCACATGGTCGGCCAGATCCACGGAGGTCTTGAGGATCTCCAGACGGCGGGAAGCCATTTCCAGATGCTGGTCGATCTTGTGGTCGAGTTCACGCATCTTGCGGTGCTGCAGCAGCACTTCTTCAGCGCTGAGACTGCGGTCGGCGTCCACCAGAGCGGAGACCTCGGCGTTGAGGCCGGTCACCTCGCCCACGTATTCACGCAGGTTGAAGTTGAACACGATGAGGCCGGCAGCCATCTGCTCGCGCAGGACCTTGGAAAGGTTGTCTTCCAGTTCCTTGAGCTTGCCCTGCACCACGTCTTCCAGTTCGCCGTTGTCGAAGGCTTCCAGAGCCTGGGGATGGATGCTGATATTGCCCAGCATGAACTCGGCACGCAGCAGACCCACTTCGAACTGCGGGAACTCGCGCAGACGGGAGAGGAACAGGGCCTGGCCCACGTCCGCCAGCACCAGACCGACCTTGGTCTTGGTGGTGGGCAGTTTGGCCACGTCCATTTCGCCGCCCACTTCGCGCAGGGGCAGCAGACCGCGATACACGCGGCCGCGGGTACCGTCGACGGTCACTTCCACGCCATCCAGGGCGCGCAGCACATCCAGGCGCTGGATGCCGATGACGGCGGCGATGCCCAGTTCACGCGAGGTGATGGCGGCGTGGCTGGTATCGCCACCCACGTCGGCCATGATGGCGGAAGCCACGCGCATGCCGGGCACCATATCGGGGTCGGTACGCTCGGCGGCCAGCACGTCGCCCTTGGCGACCTTGTTCAGTTCCAGGGCCGAACGCAGGAAGCGCACGGTACCGTGACCGGCACCACGGGAGGCGCCATTGCCTTCCACCAGCACTTCGGCATTGGCGGCAGCCTTGGCGTCCACTTCGCGACGGCGCATGAAGATGGTGGTAGGATGCAGTTCCAGCTCTTCGTTCCAGCGGGTCTCGGGGCGGGCCTGCACGAACCACAGTTTGTCGTTGGCGTCGATGCAGAATTCCGTATCCATGATCATGCCGCCGTAAGCCTTGCTCACGGCGCGCACGCCCTTGGCCACGCGCTCGGCCTGGCTCAGGGAAAGGGCCCAGCGCAGGGCTTCCAGTTCGGGCACGGCCACTTCACGGGTACCACCGCGTTCGTCATAGACGATCTTCATGTCCTTGCAGCCCATCTGACGGATGACGACTTCGCTGCCGTCATCGCGCTGGAAGACATAAAGTTTGTCGGGGGTGACCTTGCCGCCCACCACAGCTTCGCCCAGACCGTAGCTGGTATCGATGCTGACCAGGTCCTTGCGAGCCGTACCGCGGCAACCGGTGGAAGTATCGGCCGAGAAGGCCGTACCGGAGATCACGGGGTTGATCATCTGCATCATGCAGACGGAAAGCGAGGTGTTCTCGATGGCCCATTCCTGCTTGGCGTTGATGGCGATGGCTTCATCGCCGGTCTCTTCAGCACGGGCGATGGCATCGAGGATAGCCTCGCGGCGATAGGTCATGGAGCGCAGGTTGTACGCGGAAGCACAGTCCCAATGGTAGGCTTCCACGACCTTGGCCGGACCCACCATGTTGAGGTAGGTATCCTGCAGGCCGGCAAAGGCTTTTTTGCGGGAGTCTTCACCGGCAGCCGAGGAACGCACGGCCACGGGGGTCATGTCGTCGCCGTTCTCGTTGCAGATGGAGAGGTAGGCACCGCGCACGGCCTCATCCACGTCCTGGGGAAGATCCACGGACAGGATGGCGGCCTGCACCATGACGGAGCGTTTGCGCAGCTGGTCGATACCTTCGGGAGAAGTGGCGAAACCTTCCACGATGGTATTGATGAAGGTGCGCAGTTTGGTGTGGGACTGGTCCCCTTCCGCAGCGGCAGCGTCATGGATCTGCTTGCCGAGCTGGCGGACGAACTTCTGCAGGAAGTCGGGGTCCTGGTTGATTTCGGGATCATTCCAGTCGATACGGCCGTACTCGCGGTCGACGACCGCGCGAACGATACGCCCGGTAACCTTGGTCTCATCCAGCACCCTGTGGAAGGCGAGCGAAGAGATGGCGCGGAAATAAGGCGCCTGGATACCTTCGATCTGGCTGATGAGGGCCGTGTTGTAGTTTTTGCCACCCACAAGCAGCTCGGCTTCTTCGCCGATCGCCACGATGTCGGCGCCGGTCAGCACCAACTTTTTGCGGATAGCTTCCGGGGATTCCTCTTTCTTAGTGGCAGCCGTTTTGGCCATGACTTCCTCCGTTATACCAGGAAAGAAAGCTTTTGATTGCAATCATCATACCCTAGCAGGCACATCCTGTCCACAATATGACGCAACTGCGCCACACGGCTAGATCACGCGGGATCCGCAGTAAGGACAGAAGGAGACATTGTCCATGGGGATAGGCTGTGCGCAGGCTTCATTGCTGCAAATGCGCGGCACGGGGCCCAGTTCGACGAGCAGCTCGCCTTCGCGCACAGATACCATCTGCTTGTTTTCCTTAAAGTCGGCCGTCTTCAGCACACGCTTCACGACACCATCCACAGGAGCCAGCACGGCCTTTTCCTGCTTCATGATGGACACGTTGAACAGTTCCTCGCCAGCCTTCACGATGTCGCCGGGATGGACGTACATGACCCACAGGTCGCCGTTGCTGGGCGAGGCCACATGGAACTTGTTGGCAGGATCCGCCATGGTCAGGCCCTTGGCCTTCTGGCCGGTGGGCTGGGCGACCTGCACTTCGCAGCTCATGATCTCGGAGTCCAGCACGTAGCGGCAGATGACGACACCGGCATCGTTGGGACGGGAGATGCTCAGCAGCAGCAGATGATGGGGCTTACCGCTGCGGTCATTGAAATAGAGGTCCTGGCCGGGCTTGAGGCCTTCGAACCAGACATGCAGGGGCAGATTGTTGGAATCGCCGTACTGCATGCGGAACTGCATGGTCTTGAGGGCATCGGCCGGATGGTTCAGGTACAGGACGAACTCTTCCTTGGTGGGCTTGCGCTTCAGCAGTTCGGTGCAGGCAGCTTCTTCGGCGGCCAGGTTCACGTCCGGCAGGCTTTCCAGAGGCGAGACTTCGGTACGATTGGCGATGGCGCTCTTCCACTCGGAGCCAAAGGCGCTCTCGTAGACCCAGTCCGCGGGGAAGCCCAGCGGCAGGCGGCCGAACTTGCCCAGCAGCAGCTTGCGGAAGGCGTCGTTGCAGTCCTGGTAGATGTTCAGGCGGGCCTTGCGCATCTCGCTGGACAGCTCGGATTCGGGCGTACGGGTGACTTCGTTGAGCACTTCCAGCAGGAAGCGGACTTCTTCCTCGCCACCGCGCTTCCAGGCCCCGGTCACCGCCAAGAAGGCGGTGTTCCAGGTGATCTGGGAACCGGGCGTCACGTCGTGGTAACGGACGATCTGGCGGGTCCCTTCCAGGAACTTGAGCATGTAGGGCAGCAGATGGATGTAACCCTGCTTCATGGCACCTTCCTGCGAGGAGGAGGTGGCGCCGCCGGGCATGCCGTGACGGGTCACGTCATAGTCGATGCCCTTGAAGTACGGCGAGCAGTAGCGGTCATAGTAGGGCATAATCTGCTTGCAGACGAAGTTGGCGTCGCGGATGGCATCCTTGTTCAGGTTGCACTTCAGGCCCAGCTCGTCTTCCATATAGGCCACCGTGGCCAGCACGTCGCCCTGCCCGTAAGAACGGACAGCAGAACCCAGGCCCACGTCGATGATGTGGGCACCGGCCTTGGCAGCAGCCCCGCAGGAGGGGATGAACAGACCGTCGGTGCAGTGGCGATGGTAATGCAGCACCAGTTCGGGCCAGCGCTTGCGCAGGGCCGTCACCAGCTCGGTCATGAAGCGCGGCGGGCAAACGCCGGCCATATCCTTGAGGCCGAGGATGATGCTGCGGGCAGCGGCCTTTTCATCGGCGCCCATGATGTCGGCCATCATGCGCAGGATGTTCTCGGTCACGCCCAGGTAGTGGTTGACGTCAAAGCCCTTGGCCCACGAAAGGGAGATGGCGGGCTGGAAGACCACGTCCTTGCGATCCATGACCACTTCGGCGATGGGACGCATGTTTTCCACATGGTTCAGGAAGTCGAAGCAGCGCACCACTTCGTAGTGATCGCAGATCATCTCGCCGGTCAAGCGCATGAGGTTGCGCGGCTGCGGCGTGTAGCCCAGCACGTTGGTGGAACGCACCAGCAGCTGCTTGAGCGTCTTGGGGGCGAAGCTCTTCCATTCCTTCGCTTCGGAGAAGGGATAGGTCATGTTGGCCAGCATGGCCACATGGAAGTGGGCGCCACCGCCGTTCTCGATGGAGAAGTAACCGGCGTTGTCCAGGTAGGGACCGATCAGGCGGTCTTCGGCCAGGCGGAAACGGTTGCCGGAGTTGGACTGGGTGAAGTCACGCGGCGTGGTATCCGTGAAGTGCACGTAGCCGCTGTCGCGGATGAAGTCCAGCAGGGCGCGGCGGTCGCCCTGAGGATAGGGAGACGGCTGGCGGCGCAGCTGGCTGGGGATGGGCGGCAGCACCGGATCGAAAGCGCCGAGACGGGGCGTGGTGACGGAACGGTATTCCCCAAGCTGCACATGGGGGTTGTAGCCCTTGGCAGAGATCTCCGCCACCAGACGGGCCAGGCGTTCGCTTTCGGGGGCCACGTCCCGGTACTGCATGAGCTCGGGATGGTTGGCCACGAAATTGGTGTTGATCTCGCCCTTGCGGAACAGGGGGTGCTTGAGGATCTGGCGGTGGAAGGGGATGGTGGTCTTGATGCCGCCGATGATGTATTCGCTCAGGGCGCGGTCCATGATGCCCAGGGTCTTTTCCCAGTCGTGGGCATAGGCGATGAGCAGGGAGCCGGCCGAGTCATAGTTGGCCGGGAATTCATAACCGGCGCTGATGTTGGAGTCCAGACGCACACCGGGGCCGCCAGGCGACACGTAACGGGTGATGAGACCGGCATTGGGAGCGAAGTTCTCCTGCGGGTTCTCGCAGTTGATACGCACCTGCATGGCACAGTAGGAGGGGCGCAGGTTCTCTTCGCGGTAGCGCAGTTCCGCACCAAAGGCCACGGCGATCTGCTCTTCCACCAGGTCGATGCCGTAACGGCATTCGGTGATGCCGTGTTCCACCTGCAGGCGGGTGTTGACTTCGATCATGTAGGGCGTGCCGTCGGGCGTGACCAGGAATTCCACCGTGGCCAGAGAGTGGTAGCCCACAGCGCGCACCAGACGACGGGCGTAGTCCTTGAGCTGCTCGCGCAGCTGGCGGGTCATGCCCGGCCAGGGCGAGGGCGTGATCTCGACGAGCTTCTGGTGGTTGCGCTGCACGGTACAGTCGCGCTCGTCAAAGGCAAAGACATTGCCGTACATGTCGGCGATGACCTGGATCTCGATGTGGCGCACATCGGCCAGGAATTTTTCCACGAACAGGCGCGGATTGCCGAAAGAGGCCTGGGCCATGGTGGAGGCCTTGAAGAAGGCGTCCTCCAGCTCGGCTTCGTTATGGATGGCGAAGATGCCGCGGCCACCGCCGCCGCCTTCGGCCTTGAGCATGATGGGCAGGCCGATCTCGGAGATCAGCTGACGGGCAGTGGCGATGTCCACGGCCCCGTCGGAACCGGGCACCACGGGGATACCCAGCTTGCGGGCCACGGCGCGGGCCTGCACTTTGTTGCCCAGCAGGTTCATGGCTTCGGCGGTGGCACCGATAAAGGTGATGCCGGCTTCCTTGCAGCGCTGGGGGAAACGGGTGTCCTCAGAGGCAAAGCCCCAGCCGGGATGGATACCGACCACGCCGCGCTGGCGGGCTTTGTCGATGATGCGGTCAATATCCAGGTAAGCGCGGGGATCGGGTCCGAGCAGAATCAGTTCCTTGGCAGTGGATGCTGACGGCGCAGTTTTATCCACATCGGTGGCTGTCATGGCCGCGACGGCGTCAAAGCGTTCGCGGATGGAGCGACAGATGCGGCGGGCGGGAATGCCACGGTTGGCGACAAGGATCACCTTGCCCTTGAGAAATTCCTGGACGTCTGCAAAGGATTTGTTGGCCATGCCTTTTTGCCCTTTAGTAATGATGCGAAAGACGCAGGCTTCCGCTGTAAAAAACCTCCTGCCGGCCATTGCGCGACAGGCACAGTCCTCCATCGTGGCACAGCCCTGTCAGAATGCCCTCGACGACCGCATCGCCATCATCGAGGCAAACGCAGGACCCGCGCCAGAGCAGGAAGCTCTCGGCGAGATCCTTCCAGTTTTTCTTTAGAGAACCGCCGGTACTATACTCGCAAAGCAGGCAGTTTACAAGTTGATACCATAGGCTCTCGGCGGTAAGAAATATTTTTTGTGATTTTTTAAGGCCCGGAACCAGGGCTTTTGCGGGCATGGCGGCCCCGGCACGCAAGGTATCTGCCGGCGGTGCCCAGGCCACATTGATGCCGATACCGGCCAGCAGGACCCCCGCTCTTTCTTCCAGCAGAATCCCTGCCACCTTTGCGGGAGTATCCCCGTCCAGCACGGCGAGATCGTTGGGCCACTTGAGGCGCACCTCGAAGCCCAGCTTTCCCAAAGCGGCCGCCAGCATGGCCCCGGTCACGGTGGAAGCCGCGGAGCCGGCGAACGGCTCCTGCATGGGGAGCCGCAGCGCCGCATAGATGTTGCCGGCGGGCGAGACCCAGTTCCGGCGCAGCTGCCCCCTGCCCTGCCGCTGACTGCTGACCAGCACGCTCTGCCAGGGGGCCAACAGTCCGCGCCGGGCCAGGGTATGCCCCACATCCAGTGCAGACGAGACCTCACCGAAGCGCCAGACCTCAGGCCGCCCGGCCCTTTGCTCCTGCGCCCCGTTATGGCATGATGACGTCATGAAGACCTACCTTGTTGGTGGTGCCGTCCGTGACATCCTGCTGGGACAGGCACCGGTTGAGCTGGATTATGCCGTGGACGGAGACGATGCCGCCTTCCTGGCAGCGCATCCCGATGCCTCCCGCGTGGGGAAAAGCGTCCAAGTCTGCCTGTGGCACGGCTGCGAATTCATGCCGCTCCGGGGTGGGAGCCTGACTGAGGATCTGGCCGCCCGCGACCTGAGCATCAATGCGCTGGCCCTGGATGCCGACGGGCATCTGCATGCCCATGCCACGGCGCTGGAAGATCTGGAACGCAGGATCCTGCGCCCTGCTTCGCCCGATGCTTTCCGCAAGGATCCCCTGCGCCTTTTCCGTCTGGCCCGCTTCGCCTGCCGCCAGCCAGGCTGGCAGCTGCACCCCGATTGTCTCCGTCTGGCGGCGGAGCTCCCGGAAAGCGCCCTTGCGGCCATCCCGGCGGAACGGGTCGGCAGGGAGCTGCTCAAAGCTCTGGCCCTCCCCTGCCCCGGCCGTTTTCTGGAAGTCCTGGAGCAGCTCCATCTCTGGCGGCCATGGTTCACGGAACTGGAAGCCATCGCCCGCATCCCCGCCGGGCCTGTTCGCTGGCACAGCGGCTCCGTGCTCCAGCATACCGTCCGGGTCATGAACGCCGTGGCCGGAGACAGCCTGGCCGTCTGGATGGCTTTCTGTCACGATCTGGGAAAACTGCTGACGCCTGAGGAAGAACTGCCCCACCATTACGGGCATGAGCAGCGGGGGCTGGCGCTGGTCCGCCTGCTGGCCAAACGTCTGCACCTGCCCGTCCGGCAGGAAAAAGCAGGGCTGCTGGCCTGCGAGCTGCATATGAAGGCCGGGCTGTATGACCGCCTGCGCCCCGGCACACGCCGGGACGTGCTCTGGACAGTGGCCACGCGCGGCCTGACGAAGGAGTTCTGGAGCGTGGTGGATGCCGACAGCAAGCAGGACATCAGCAGCCGGGCACTGGCGGATACGGCCCTCCTCCGCACCATAGGGCTGCCGCCCCAATGGCAGGACAAGGGAACGGAATCCGCCCGCAAATTGCGGGAACTGCACTGTCAGGCCCTGGTCACCAGCAAGACAATCTAGCTCCAGACCGTCGCCTCGGCCCTGCTCCGGCACCAGTCACAGAGGGCGTCCATCTCTTCACCGTGATCATACCCGGCCAGATGCCCCACGGAATGCGCCAGCAGACGCAACAGATGCTCTGTAGGATCCTGACCATACAGCAGGCATTCCCTGTTCAGCGTATCCAGAGAAAGGAGCATCACTCCCGGCAGGCTCTCGTCACCGGGAAACGACAGCACATTGGTCGGGCCGGTGCAGCCCATATAGCGCTGGTTGGCCCGGGCGATGCAGGCATCATCCACCAGATGGGTCTCCACAGGCCCCAGCGGACAACCGGCCTCCCGCGCTGCGGAAGTCAGGGCATCCAGAATCCTGGCTATCTGACGCGGGGGCACAGGCAGCAGCCACGCCCCCGCCGGATAATGATCGATGACCCGGACAGCCATCATTCCCGCCCCGCCTGTTCTATACGGGCCAGCTGTTCGGCTTCCAGCTTCTCCGCGGCTTCGATGGCAGCGGCATCATGCACGCGGCCGTGATGGTGGCCGCTATGACTGCTCTCGCTCTTCTCTTCCGCCTCTTTGGCCGCCGGGGCATTCTCATGCCCCTTGGCTTCGGCTTTGCTCTCGGCCGGACGTGCGTCCCCATTCTTGGCTTCCGGGGCCTTACCTTCCTGCTTGCCTTCGCTCTTGGCCGGCGGATAGGCGATACGCTGATGGAAGATGCCTGTCAGGATACGCTGGAAGTTCTCACTCAGGTAATGCAGATCCTTGAAGGTCAGTTCGGACTCGTCAAGCTGGCCTTCGGAGAAGATGCCCTTGATGATGGTATCGATGTGCGTCCTGATACGGGCAGGCGTAGGATCCGTCAGCGTGCGGCTGGAGGCCTCCACGGAGTCCGCCAGCATGAGGATGGCGGCCTCCTTGGTCTGGGGCCGGGGACCGGGATAGCTGAAATCCGATTCGCGCGGCCGTTCGCCCAGATTGATGGCCTTTTGATAGAAGTAGCGGATGACACGGGTCCCGTGATGTTGGCGGATGATGTCGATGATCTCCTGCCCCAGCTTGTAACGCTCGGCCAGCTCCGTGCCCTTCTTGACGTGGGACGTGATGATGAGCGCACTCATGGAGGGGGCCAGCTTGTCATGCTTGTTGGGGCCGCCGAACTGGTTCTCGATGAAGTACTCGGGATAGGTCAGCTTGCCCGCGTCATGATACAGGGCCGCCACCTTGCACAGCAGACTGTTGGCCCCGATGGCCTTGGCCCCGGCCTCCACCATGTTGGCCACCACCAGAGAGTGGTGATAGGTGCCGGGGATGGTCACCATCAGTTCCTGCATCAGCGGATGCTCAAGGCTCATGAGTTCCATGAGGCGGAAACGCGTACTGTATCCAAAGGCCAGCTCCAGCACGGGGCTGACGGCAAACAGCAGGATGAGGGACAGCAGGCTGTTGATGGCCACGGCCCCCAGCTGCATGGGGAACTCGTTGGGGGAGATCTGCGCCAGCAGGGCCATGCCCAGCCAGATGAGCGCCTGACCCACCGTCAGGGGGATGATGCTCCAGACCACATCCTGCCGGGTCTGGGCATTGGTCACCAGCCAGGTGGCCAGCATGCCGCCCAGGAAATGATACAGGAAGAAGGTGTAGTCCGCCTGGAACATGAGCATGGCAAAGAAACACAGCAGCAGGCTCATGGTGCAGTAACGGCGGGCGGCAAAGACCATGGCCACCAGCCCCACGCCCCCGGCGATGGGGAAGGCCACGGCATAGTTGGCCATCAGCGTCAGGCTGTCGAAACGGGTGGCAAGACAGAACGCCCCCTTGGCCCCCACGCTGAACAGGAACAGCACCAGCGAGATGAGCAGCATGTCCTTACAGCGCAGCGGTGTGCCGGGCTTGCCGCTGGGCGCCACGAAGAAGCCGATAGACAGGATCAGGGAGAACAGGAACGCTCCCAGCACCACGCCCCAGCGGACGGGATCGGCGGCGCTTTTATAGAGGGTCTGCAGTTTGAGCTGCTGTTCGCGGCTCACCCTGTCCCCCTTGCGCACCACCAGCTCGCCTTTCTGGATCTGGTAAAAGACGGGCTCCACATTGGCCACCACGGCCTCACCGCGGCGCTGTGTCGTCTCGCGGTTGAGCGTCAGGGACGCCGGGACCGTCGCGGAAAGCAGGATGTTGATGGCGCGGCGGGAATGGGCGTTGAGGGTATCTTCCTGCCGCAGCAGGGACGAGATCTCGGCCAGGAAAGACTGCACATCGGGCAGGGTGGTCACTTCGGGACGCAGCAGTTCCGAACCGTTGTCGAGGTTGCGGATGACGACCCCAGCCCGTCCAGCCCTGGCGGAACGGATGTCGCCCACAAGACCTTCGGCCAGACGATCCCGGATCAGCGGCATCAGGGTCTTGAGGAGGTACTGCTGCACTTCCGGCAAGGCCAGCTGGGGCAGCACCTCTTCGGCCACCCGGGGCGTCAGTTCTTCCACCAGGCGGCGGACAGAGGCCTCCCCTCGCGGGAGGTCCGCCAAGTCTTCATCAGCTCTGGGCAGGGGACGCTGCGCCGCAGCCACAGGAGCGGCAGGGACAGGGGCGACGGGGGCTTCTCCGGCCTGCCCGACGGTGGGGGCGGTCTCCGCCGGCTCGGGAGCAGCCGGGGCAGCTTCTTCGGGCACAGGCTTGAGGCTCTGCAAGCCCTTGTGGTCGGCCATCACGTTCAGATGATGCAGGATCCCCAGGATGCGGTTCTGGAACATCTCGTAGGGCTGCATGCTCAGGTCGTAGACCGAGGGCTGGAGCAAAAGCACCTGGCGCTGTCGGGCCTTGCTGGCCTGCACGTCCTCCACCAGGATGTCACGGTCAGCGATGACGTCGCTGTCCGCCACCTGCCCCGCCACATAAACGCGGCTTTCCGGCGTCAGATTGGCGCCGGCCAGCAGAGAGAGGAAAAGCAGGGTCAGGACCAATACCAGCAGGCCGCGGCCGCAATGGTGACGCGTTCTCAGCGTCTGCCACAGGGCCACCATACTGGAGGGTCTAGCTGTCTTTTTCGGCGTTGTCGTAGGCATTGACGATGGCTCCCACCAAAGGATGGCGCACCACGTCAGCCTTGCTGAAGTGGTGCACGGCAAGACCGGGGATCTTGTCCAGGACGGCCAAGGCATGGACGAGGCCCGAGCGGGCCCGCCCGGAAGACGGATTCACGGGCAGGTCGATCTGTGAGGTATCGCCCGTGACCACCACGCGCGATCCAAAGCCCATGCGGGTCAGGAACATCTTCATCTGCTCGTGGGTGGTGTTCTGGGCTTCGTCCAGGATGATGAAGGCATCATTGAGAGTACGCCCGCGCATGAAGGCCAGGGGGGCCACCTCGATGGTCCCCACTTCCAGCATGGACGCCACCTTGGGCTGGGGCACCATGTCGTGCAGGGCATCGTACAGCGGACGCAGGTACGGGTTGACCTTGTCCGCCAGGTCGCCGGGCAGGAAGCCGAGCCGCTCCCCTGCTTCCACGGCAGGACGCGTCAGCACGATGCGCTTGACCTGATGCTGCTGCAGCATGGAAATGGCCATGGCCACTGCAAGATAGGTCTTGCCCGTACCGGCAGGCCCCACGGCAAAGACCATCTCGTTCCGGCGCAGGATATCCAGATACTGCTTCTGGGCCACATTGCGGGCCGTCACCGTCTTGCGCGGCGTATTGACGAAGACAGCCTCCTGAAAGACCTGCCGCAGATTGAGCCCGGGATCGGCCGCCAGCATGGCATAGGCCCGGGACATGTCCTGCTGGCTGATGCTGATGCCGTTGCGCAGCATGTCATAGAGCTGCACGAACAGCCGGTATAGGCACTGCAGGACCGCATGATCCGGGCTGGAGAAAAAAACGGAAGCACCGCGGCTGCCTATCTGGGCACCGCTGGCAGCGGCCAGCAGATCCAAATGGGCATTGCGGGGACCAAACAGCTGATTGGCCAGCAAAGGATCATCGAAATCGATCCTTTCCTGAGAGGATGAGAATGAAGCCATGATTTTTGCCTAGCGTATTTTGGGCTTTCTGTCCATGAAGGGTCTTCCGGATCCGGCGCCTATTTTCTTAAAGAGTTACTTTAAGAAAATAAAATTTGCCTTCAAAAAAATAAGGGGGCACCCCAGGCGCCCCCTTGCAACTTTCTACGCTCCCAGACTAGCCGGCCAACTTTTTGGCCAGCAGTTCATTGACCAGGGCAGGATTGGCCTTGCCGCGGGTCGCGCGCATGACCTGCCCCACAAAGAAACTGATGAGCTTGGTCTTGCCGCCACGGAAAGCTTCCACTTCAGCAGGATTGTCGGCCAGGACCTTGTCCACGGCCGCTTCCAGCGCGGAGCTGTCGGAGATCTGCACCAGGCCCTTTTCCTTGACGTAAGCTTCGGGCATGGCGCCGTTTTCCATCAGGTCGGCAAAGATGTCATTGGCGATCTTGGCACTGATGAGGCCCTTGTCCACGATGCTGACCAGCTCGGCCAGGGCTTCGGGAGTCATGGCACAATCCTGCACATGCAGGGAACGGGCGTTGAGCTCGCGCAGCAGCGGGCCGAGGATGAAGTTGGCCACCTTGCGGGCATCGGCTTTGGCCGCCGCAGCTTCAAAGAAGTCGGCCATGGCGCGGCTCTGCACCAGCACTTCCGCTTCGGGTTCGGGCAGGCCCGTCATAGCGATGAAGCGCTGCATGCGGGCGGCGGGCAGTTCGGGCAGTTCCTGCTGCCAGCGGCTGAATTCCTCATCAGTGATGGTCACGGGCAGCAGGTCGGGATCAGGGAAGTAGCGGTAGTCGTGCGCCTCTTCCTTGCCGCGCATGGAGGCCGTGATGTTTTTCGTGGCATCGTACAGGCGGGTCTCCTGCACGATCTCTTCCCCGTCTGCCAGGGCATCCTGCTGGCGAGCGATCTCATAATCGATGGCCCGCTGCACGTTGCGGAACGAGTTCAGGTTCTTGAGCTCGGTACGGGTACCGAAAGTGGTGCTGCCCACGGGACGGATGGAAACGTTGGCGTCACAGCGGAAGCTGCCCTCCTCCATGTTGCCGTCGCACACGCCCAGATAGGTCACGATGCCGTACAGGGCCTTGAGGTAGGCCACGGCTTCGGCGGAAGAACGCATGTCCGGTTCGGAAACGATCTCCACCAGCGGCGTCCCGGCACGGTTGAGGTCCACATAGCTGACGTTCTCGCCCTGGGCATGGATGTTCTTGCCCGCGTCATTCTCCATGTGGATGCGCGTGATGCCGATACGCTTTTCGGCTCCGTCCACCGTGACCGTCAGATGGCCATGCTCACAGATGGGCAGGTCGAACTGCGAGATCTGGTAGCCGGACGGCAGGTCGGGGTAAAAATAGTTTTTACGGGCAAAGATGGAATTGCGGTGGATGCTGCAATTGGTGGCAAGGCCCACCAGGCAGGCGTAGTGCACGGCCTGCCGGTTGAGCATGGGCAGGGCGCCGGGCATGCCGCCGCAGACTTCGCAGACATTGCTGTTGGGAGCCTGCCCGAAACTGGTGGGGCAGGAGCAGAAAAGTTTGGTGGCCGTAGCCAGTTGTACATGGACTTCCAAGCCGATGACGGCTTCATATGCAGGCATGAAAAACTCCGTGAACCAGATGTTAGGAACGGCTGATGGTCGCGTCGAAATATTTGCCGACGCCGTACTCGCCACGCCGTGTAAAGCGGGCCGGATCGGGCCCGATGATCTGCATTTCCCTGTTTTGCCGCTGCACATCCAGCGCTATGCGCATCTCCTGGGTGCAGCCGGTAGAAAAAGTGGCATCCTTGCCGGACCAGATGGGCGGGACCTTGCGTCCCATGAGGCGGAAGCTTTCTTCGATATCAGCAAACGTCTGGAAACGCCAGACGTCGATGAAGCCGCTCCGCTGTACGCGCTCCCACATGAACATCAAATCGTCCCCGTCCATGCCCTCCACGAAATGCTCCGCAGGGTTCACGATGAGGACGTTGTCCAGACGTTTGCGCAGATCGCCCACAAAGATCCGCGCCAGTGAGATGGCGGTCTGGGTCTCACCGGGGATGCTGCCGATGATGCAGCTGTAGAACATGACCGTACGGCCGCTCATGCGGGCCTCGCGCATGCGGGCTATGATGCCGTCGGCATGGGCCGCCACGTCCTGCTCGGTCAGCTTTTTCACCCCCGGCGCATGCCGCCGCAGGGCCAGATGCATGTCCGCACCGTCATGCCAGTAACAAAGGATGTCGCGGGTGAACTCACAGCTGGTGCCCAGCAGCATGTCGGCCGAGCGCCAGCCCTTGGCCAGGATGAGGTCAGCCTCTTTCCAGGCGCGGGAAAAGCTGATGGAGACCCGGTACAGGTTGAGCCGTTCGCGCGTCCCGTCACTGATGACCAGCAAACGGTGCTCGCGCAAATGGCGCAGCAGCTGGTTCTTGCTCAGGTTGGCATCACGGACGATATAGTCCTGCTTCAGCTCTTCGCGCAGGACAGGGTCCTCTTCCACGTCATCCATGGTGGGCGCATAGAAGAAAAAGCCGTCCTTGACGGCAAAAATGACACGATGCTGCATGCGCAGCAGCTTGCGCACCACAGCAAGATCGAAGACCACGCCCCCGTCGGCGTCGCACAGATACAGGATGGTCCGCGGCCGGGAGGCCAGCTCATCCAGATCCCCTTCCAGCTCCGCGGCCTTCCGCTCCGCACGGTGGAACTCCTCTTCCAGAAAGACCCTGTCGGGAACGGAAGTCTCCAGCTCCAGCGTATAGGCGGAAAGGAACAGGTGACGGACCAGGCTGCAGGCATCCAGGCGGGCCCGGGCCGCTTCGAGCGTATCCGGCAGCGGTGCCTCCGGCATGCCTTCGAGGGCGGCACGCACGCTCTCCGAGCGCAAGATCTCGCGCTGCAGGATATTGAGCGCATGCCGGCGCTGCCGCCAGGGATCACCATCGCCCAGCCCCTGGGCCAGTACGATGTTGGTCATGCGCTTGATGAGCCGCGGCGGCAAGAGCGTGTGCTGGGCAACGGCACTGCGGAAGCGGTAACGGCAGAACAGCAGCAGCGCACGCCGCTGCATCCTGTCCGTCACGAGGGAGCGCACGAGGCGCACGAGGATGCGCCAGGCACGGTTGTACTCCTTTTGCAGCCGTCGGGGCATGGTCGGTTCGCACAGCAAGGCGAACATGGCGTCCGAACAGGGCAGGTACACGCTGCCGGGACCGCCGGCCACCATGAACCTCAGCTGTTCAGGACTGGCAACGATGTGCGGGTTGAGATCATGGACAAGGTTGTTGTCGATGAACAGATTATACAGCCATGCGTCGAAGCAGGCATCTTTTCCCAGCCGGACATCAGCCATGCGACGCGGCGCGTTTCCCTTCATGCGGGCCTCACTTGTGTTTGGCGCCCGATGCCATATCCGTCACGAAACCACGCGTCCGCAGACGTTCGAAAAACGGCATCTCCTTGCCCACAAAGCAGACGGCGTCTTCCAGCCCCGTCACTTCCACCCGGTCGCCCACCTGGAGCAGCAGGCCCTCCTGGCCGTCCACCGTGATGTAGGTCTCGGTGGTGCCGGGCAGCAGATCGATGCAGAAGCGGGTCTTCTGCGGGAAGACCATGGGGGGGATGGTATTCAGGAAAGGACAGATGGGCGTGAACACCATGCAATTGAGGCTCGGATACAGCAGCGGGCCGCCGGCGGAGACGCTGTAGCCCGAACTGCCGATGGGAGTGGACAGGATCACGCCGTCACTGCGCAGACGGCACATCTCCTGCCCGTCCACACCGATGTCCATGTTGACGAGCCGCGACAGGGCCGCCCGGCTGAGGACGACGTCATTGACGGCCACGCCCTTGGCAAGGGTGCTGTCGTTGCGCACGACTTTCCATTGCAGGGCCATACAGGTGCGCTCGGGAGTGATGCCCGCCAGGGAATCGGCAAGGCCTTTCTCCCACTGTTCCGGCTGGATGTCGGCCAAAAAACCGACCCTGCCAAAATTGATGCCCAGCAGGGGGATGCCCCGGCCTGCCACCCGACGGGCCACACCCAGCATGGTGCCGTCCCCTCCCAGGACAACGGCAAAATCCAGATCGGGAAGCGCATAGGCGGGATCGTCGAACCCTCCGCTGATGGCCGTGACAGAGTGTCCCCTGGCGCGCAGCCAGGCACCTATTTCAGCTTCGAGACGTGCCGCACGGTCACTGTTGGCCTTGCGGACGACGAGAATATGGCGGGCTTTGCTTTGCATCCTTTTTCTCTACGTTATAGGCGCGCGCAGTGCAAGTGGGAAGAGGCTTTTTATCTTGTCAGGGCAGTGGCTTTGTCTTAAAAATGGTACGGCCGCAGGCCATCAGGACGACACCATGCATACAGCGCAGGACATCATAACGACATACAGCCGTACAGGCACCCGCCTGCGCGAGGGATTTTTCAAAGAACGGACGCCCCTTCTGCAGCAGGCGGCCCTGAGCATGGCCCGCAGCCTTGCCCATGACGGCAGGATCCTCATCCTGGGCGAAAGGGCTGCCGACAGCTGTGCCCGTGCCGCAGCCCAGGCCCTGCTTGACCGGCTCGATCTCGACCGGCCGGCCCTGCCGGCCATTTTGATACCGGCCGGGAGCCCGGGAGGACAGACAGCGGACAGAGCGGCCCTTCGGCAGCTCGAGGCGCTGGCCCGGCCCGGGGACGTGCTCCTGTCCTTCCTCCCTGACGCGGCACAGACGGCCATGGGGCCCGTGCTGGCACTGGCGCAGGAGAGCGGCCTGACCTGCATCACCCTCTGCGGGCGCCCCGTTGCGGACCAGTCCCTGCCCGGGCTCGTGATCGATGTCCCGGATGCTTCCGCGGTCCCCGCCTCCCTTGTCCATGAACTGCTTTTTGCCGCCGGCCATCTTGTCTGCAGGCTGGTGGATTACTATCTTTTCGAAAACGTGACGGCGATCCAGACCGTCGATCCGCAGTAAGAGGTTACACGACCATGCCCATCTACGAATACACTTGCACCAAATGCGGCAAGGATTTTGAGGAACTTGTCTTTGGCGATGACCTGCCCGCCTGCCCCCATTGCGGCGCGGCCGAGACCCGCAAGCTGATGTCCCGCTGCGCCCACTGCAGCGGCGGCAATGGTGGCGATGACTCCTTCGCTCCTTCCATGCCCGCCTCTTCCGGCGGCTGCGCCGGCTGCTCCGGCGGTAACTGCGCCACCTGCGGCCACTAGGAGACGCCATGCGCAAAAATCTCGTCATCGCCACCCGCGGCAGTCAGCTGGCCCTCTGGCAGGCCGAACACGTCAAAGCCTGCCTGGAGTCCCTGGAACCCGGCCTGAACATCAGCCTGCGCGTCATCAAGACCCGCGGCGACATCATCCTGGATGTCCCCCTGTCCAAGGTGGGCGGCAAGGGCCTGTTCGTCAAGGAGATCGAGGAAGCCCTGCTGGACGGTTCCGCCGACCTGGCCGTGCACAGCATCAAGGACGTGCCCATGGTCCTGCCCGAAGGCCTCGTCCTGGGCTGCGTGCCCCAGCGTGAGATCTGCGTGGACTGCCTGCTCTCCAACCGCTACGGCTCACTGGACGAGCTGCCCCGAGGGGCCCGCGTGGGCACCAGCAGCCTGCGCCGCCAGGCCCAGCTGCTCAACCTGCGCCCCGACCTGGAGATCCTTTCCCTGCGCGGCAATGTGGACACCCGCCTGCGCAAGATGAAGGAAGGCGAGTACGACGCCATCGTGCTGGCCTCCGCCGGGCTCAAGCGCCTGGGCCTTTCCGCGGACCGCATGCACCATTTCGAAGCGGCCTCCTTCGTGCCCGCCGTGGGCCAGGGTGCCCTGGGCATCGAATGCCGTGGTGATGACGGCGAGGTGCTGGAGCTGCTGTCCCGCATGGAACACCGCCCCACCCGCATCTGCGTGGAAGCCGAACGCGGTTTCCTGGCCGGTCTGGACGGCGGTTGCCAGGTGCCCATCGCCGGCCATGCGGAGATGCTGGACGACGACCGCTTCATCCTTGACGGCCTGGTGGCCGAAGTGGACGGCAGCGTCATCCTGCGTGAACAGCAGGAAGGTACGGCCGCCACGGCACGCGAAACGGGCTTTGCTCTGGCCCGTCATCTTCTGGACAAGGGCGGCAAGGACATCCTTGACCGTCTGTATGCTGAAAACCGGTAGTAATGATGCCCAAGATCCTTCCTCTGCCCACATCGCGACTGCACGCGACGTTCGATCCCGAACGCATCCCCTGGCAGGACAGCCGGGAGATCCCTTTGCCCCGCAACGGGGCGGGCAGCCGCAACGCTTTCCAGCCTCGCGCCATGCAGGCTCTGGACATGGCCCTGAACATCAGGGCCTGTGGCTATAATGTCTATGTTTCCGGCGATGCCAATCTGGGGCGCAGCTATACCCTGCTCTCCTACCTTGGCCCGCAGGCCCGCAAACGGCCGACGCCGCCGGACCTGGTCTATGTCCACAACTTCGATGACCCCGACCGGCCGCGCCTGCTTTCCCTGCCTGCCGGTCAGGGCAAGAAGTTCAAGCAGTGCGTGACCTCCACCGTGGATGCCATCCTGCACGAACTGCCCCGCCGCTTCGAAGCCGCGCCCTTCGTCAAGCAGCGTGCCCGGCTGGTGGACAGCTTCCAGAAGGTCCGCAGCGGCCTGCTGAGCAAGATGACCTCCGTGGCCCAGCACAAGGGCTTCCATCTCGACATGGACGAAGGCGGCAGCCTGACCCTGTACCCCCTGGTCAAGGGCAAGCGCCTGAGCGAGGAAGAATTCGAACATCTGGACGACAGCCTGCGCATGACCCTCAAGCGGCGTGGCGAGACCCTTGTCCAGAGCATGGCCAGCTTCATGCGCCAGTTGAGCAAGGCCGAAGAGAGCTTCCACGACGACGAACGCAATCTGGAACAGACCGTCATGGCCCAGGTGCTGGACGCCCTGCTGCTCCCGGCTCAAAAGAAGCTGCTCAAGGCCTGCCAGAGCGAGGCTCTGGAACAGTACTTTGCCAGCCTGCGCGCGGACATCCTGAAGAACACCGAGGCCTTCCTGCCCCGGGAGGCCGGCCAGTCCGGCCCGGATGTCCCCCATGCGCCCCTGCCCCCGCAGGGCGATCCGCTGTATCGCTATGACGTCAACGTCTTCGTGGACAACAGCGAGCTCAGCGGTGCCCCCATCGTGGTGGAAGACCATCCGACGTCATCCAACCTGCTGGGCTGTATCGAACGGGAATCGGAACTGGGCGCCCTGGTGACGGACTTCACCCTCGTACGAGCTGGGAGCCTGCACAAGGCCAACGGCGGCTTCCTCGTCCTGCGGGCGGAAGACCTGCTGCAGCATCCCAATGCTTGGGAAGGCCTTCTGCGGGCCCTGCGAGCCAATTCCCTGCGCATCGAGGACGGCGCGGAGACCCCGGATGCCGCCATCCGTACCAAGGGCATCAATCCCGAGCCCCTGAAGCTGGATCTCAAGGTCGTGCTCATCGGCACGGAAGATCTGTACGAAGCTCTGGTCCTCAATGAAGACCGTTTCGCCAAGCTGTTCCGTATCAAGGCACAGATGGCCGAACGCATGGACCGCAATGCCGCCGGTGTCCGTTTCTATCTGTCGGTCATCGCCCGCATCGCGGAGGAGTCCGGTCTGCGGCCTTTTGACCGCACGGCCCTGGCCTGGCTGGTGGACCTGGGCTCGCACCTTTGCGAGGACCAGCGCCGTCTGTCGCTCAAGTTCCCGCTGTTGCGCGAACAGATGATCGAAGGGGATGCCCTGGCGGGCATGGAAGGCGCCGAGGTCGTCACCGGCGACATCATGGAGCGTTCCTATGCCGCGCGTACCTACCGGGCCAACCTGGTGGAAGAGATCTTCATGGAAGAGTACGACCGCGAGATGATCAAGGTCTGTACGTCGGGCAGCGCCATCGGCCAGGTCAACGGCCTGTCCGTCACCGGCTACGGTGATTTCGAATTCGGCCTGCCCCACCGCATTTCCTGTACCGTGGGCGTGGGCCATGAAGGCATCATCGACCTGGAAAGGGAAGCCGAGCTGGGCGGCCCCATCCACACCAAGGCCATGATGATCCTCAAGAGCTACCTGACCAACCTCTTCGCCCGCAAAAAGCCGCTGGTCCTGGCCGGGTCGCTCTACTTTGAGCAAAGCTACGCGGGCATCGAAGGCGACTCCGCCTCCGGTGCGGAGCTGGTGGCCCTGCTCTCCGCCTTGGCCGACGTCCCCGTACGTCTCGACCTGGCCTTTACGGGCGCGGTCAGCCATTCCGGGCAGATTATGGCCGTGGGCGGTGTGACGCGGAAGATCGAAGGTTTCTTCAAGGTCTGTGCACGGCATGGCCTCACCGGCAGCCAGGGGGTCATCATCCCCCACGACAACGTGGATCATCTGATGCTCTCCCCGGACGTGCTCCAGGCCGTGGAAAAGGGGCAGTTCGCCATCTATCCTGTCCGCAGCATCGAAGAAGCCCTGACCCTGCTCACGGGCCTGCCCGTGGGACGCCGCCGCAAGGACGATACGTTCACGCCCGGCAGCCTTTACGATATGGTGGACCGCCGTCTGGAACGGCTGGGCGACTATGCCCAGAACTCCTTCCGCCGGACGCGTAAAGGATAGGCGTCATGCATTGACTTGCCTTCATTGAGCGAGTAAACAGTTCTGGCCGATTGTGAAAAAGACGCTTAACCCCCGCAATGACCATGACTGCAAAAAATAAAAAAGAAGCCCTGCTCCAGGCCGCCAAGGAACTTTTTGGTGAATGTGGCTATGTGGAGACCACTTTCAAGAAGATTTCCGACCGGGCTGGTGTGGCCCTTGGACTGCTGACGCACCACTATGGCAACAAGGAAAAACTGTTCCTGGCCTCGGGACTCGATGTGCTGGAACATTTTCTGGTCAAGCTGCGTCAGGCCACGGCCGATGCGGCCTGCGGCTATGACGCCGTCATGCACTTCTGCAAGGCCTACCTGGACTTCTCTGTGGATAAGGACTCCAACTGGCTGGTGCTGGTGCGCTGCTCTCCGTACAGCGATATGAAGACCAAGACGGACAGGGAACAGATGGATTCCATGTTCGCCCAGGTGCATCGTGAACTGGAAGAACAGATCCAGCGCGGCATCCGGGACGGCAGCATCGTCAATGTGGACAGCAAGGCCACGGCGCAGGTCATCATCTCCCTGATGGTGGGTGCCAACCGTACCCGTGTGCTGACCCCCTATGCCCTGCCGGAGCTCTATGACGAGACCCTGGACTTCGTCTCCCGCTCCATCCGCAAGAACTAGTCCTTCTTCCCCCGCTTCAAGCAAGATCCCCGGCAGCCTGCTGCCGGGGATCTTTTTATTTTCTACTTCAGAAGCGCTCGCTTATGCAGGGGAAAAACGCCTCTCCGTGTTCGGGGACTGCTCCCCTGTGGCCTGCCTGGTGGCCTATGCTGTTGCGGATGCCCGCAAGATCTTTCAGATCTTCGCACGGCAGCCCTTCTCCGCAAGGCCGTTCCCTCATGCTGCACTCATCCTGCAGTACATCCTGACAAAAAAAGGGCCTGCCCTTTACAGGACAGGCCCTCGGCTGATCTTGGGTCGGTTTGCTAGTCGGCGCGACGGCCGATGCAGAAGTAGGCGAAACCACGGCTCCCCATGGCGGCGGGAGAGTAGAGGTTGCGGCCGTCAAAGAGCAGCGGCGCGGTCAGCAGGGACTTGATACGGTCGAAGTCGGGATTGCGGAACTGGTTCCATTCCGTCACCACCAGCAGCGCCTGGGCGCCATCGCACACGCCGTACTGATCGTCCACGATCTCCACCAGGGGGTTGTCCTGGAAGATACGGCGGGCGTTGTCGGCCGCCACGGGGTCGAAAGCCCGCACTTTCATGCCGGCTTCGGTCAGGGCGTTGATGATGTTGATGGAAGCGGCTTCACGCATGTCGTCGGTGTTGGCCTTGAAGGCCAGGCCCCACAGGGCCAGGGTCTTGCCCTTCACACCGCCCTGCGGCGCAAAGTATTCCTTGATGCGCTCGGCCATGTGCAGCTTCTGGCGGGCGTTCACGGCTTCCACGGCATTGAGCAGCTTGGGTTCCATACCGGCGGCTTCGGCCGTGTGGATCAGGGCCTTCACGTCCTTGGGGAAGCAGGAACCGCCGTACCCCACACCGGGATAGATGAACTGGTAACCGATACGGCTGTCAGAACCGATGCCGTTGCGCACGTCGCGCACGTCAGCGCCCACGCGTTCGCAAATGGTGGCGATCTCGTTGATGAAGGAGATCTTGGTGGCCAGCATGCAGTTGGCGGCATACTTGGTCATCTCGGCGCTGCGGATGCCCATGACGATCACTTTGTCACGGGTACGGGCAAAGGGAGCGTACAGTTCGCGCATGACGGCAGCGGCCTTGTCCGACGACGTACCAATGACCACGCGGTCAGGCTTCATGAAGTCGGAGATGGCGTCGCCTTCCTTCAGGAACTCGGGGTTGGAGACCACTTCGAAATCGAAATTCTTGCCGCGGGCAGCCAGTTCTTCGGTGATGATGGCGCGCACACGATCGGCAGTCCCCACCGGCACCGTGGACTTGTCCACCACGATGAGATCGTTTTCCATGGTACGGCCGATCTCACGGGCCACCTGTTCCACATAATGCAGGTCGCAGGAACCGTCTTCTCCGGGAGGGGTACCCACGCAGATGAAGGCGCAGTCGGCGCCCACCAGGCCTTCCGCCAGGCTGGTGGTGAACTTCAGGCGGCCATCGGCATGGCTGCGGCGCACCATGGGCTCCAGTCCGGGCTCGAAAATATGCACGGAGCCGGCATTCAGGCGGGCCACAACATCCTTGTTGACATCGATGCAGGTCACGGAGTTGCCCATTTCAGCGAAGCAGGCGGCGCTCACCAGACCCACATAGCCGGTGCCGACGATACACAATTTCATATGTTTTCTCCCTTGGGGCGCTCTTGACGCCCGACAGTGATAACGTCAAAACAAATCAATCGAGTGCGTAGTATAGCCTTTTTTTTCTTGAGCTTCAACTCCGGGGGCGGATATGCTGGTTGGACTGGGGATGGACCTGACCGATATAGGGCGCATGGAACGTGCCCTGCAACGCCACGGCACCCGTTTTGCCGCCAGGATCCTCGCGCCTGCCGAGCAGGAGGCCTGCCCGGAGTTGCGTCCTGCCTTCGTGGCAGGACGGTGGGCCGCCAAAGAGGCGGCCGTCAAGGCGCTGGGCTGCGGCTTCAGCCTGGGGATCGGCCCTCGCCATATCGAGATCCTGCCCACGCCGACGGGCAAGCCGGAGCTGCGCTTCACCGGCCCGGCCCTGGAGCGTGCCCGGCAGCTGGGCGTGCGCCATATCCATGTATCCATCACCCATGAACGAACCACGGCAGCCGCGGTTGTCGTACTGGAGGCCTGACGATGAACAGGGAATGGTGGTCCGCACTGCCGCCGCTGCCCCTGCCGCACGAGATGCAGCAATGGGACAGACAGGCCGTGGAACTGGGCATCCTGCCGGAAATCCTGATGGAAAATGCCGCGGCCGCGGCATTCCGCCAGCTGGGCACCCTGTGCCCCCGGCTTGCGGGAAAGCAAATCTGGCTGTTCATGGGCAGTGGCAACAATGGCGGCGATGCCGCCTGCCTTGCCCGCTATCTGCTTGACGCCGGCGCCTGCCCGCATGTTTTCCACACCCGGCCTCTCGACCATTACCGGAACGAGACGGCCTATCATCTCCAGGCGGCCCGGTCCTGTGGTGTCCCCTTCCTGCCGGTAGGCGCGCTGACGGAGCCTTCCCGGGCCCTGCCCCACCCCGATATCGTTGTAGACGGCCTGCTGGGGACGGGCTTTTCCGGCCAGCTGCGTGACGATGTTCTTCGTCTGGTCTCCTTCGTGAACGAACTTTCTCCCCGGCCGCTGATCCTGTCCCTGGACGTGCCGTCAGGACTGGATGCCACCAGCGGCCTGCCCTGCCCCGATGCCGTCAGGGCGGATATGACGGTCAGCTTCGCCGCCGCAAAGCCCGGCCTGATGCTGCCGTGGGCCCGTCCGTACACGGGGGAATGCCATGTGGGCCCCATTGCCATGCCCGCCAAAGTCCGGGAAAAAGGGCCCTGCTCCTTCCGCCTTCTGGACAGCCGGGCCCTGGCCCTGCTGCCTGCCATGACGGCCGCGAGCTACAAGAACACTTACGGGCATATCCTCGTCATGGGAGGACGCCCCGGCATGTGCGGTGCGGGGCATCTGGCGGCCCGGGGGGCCTTGCGCACCGGTGCCGGTCTGGTCACGGTAGCCATGCCCGCCGCCGGAGAGGATCAGGTGCGCATGGGCTGGCCCGAGATCATGACCCTGCCCCTGGGCGATCCCGGGAACAGGGACTGGCCCGCGCAGCTCCCGGACGCCCTGCGGCAACGCCTGCACCAGTGCCGGGCCCTGGTCATCGGCCCCGGCATGGGGCGTGGAGAAGACAGCCATGCGTTCCTGGCGGCTCTCCTGAAAGAGCCGGGACGCCCGGCCTGCGTGTTCGATGCCGACGCCCTGATGCTGCTGGCAGAGGATCCCGCCCTGCTGGCGGCCCTTAGCCCCGGGGACATCCTGACGCCGCATCCCGGCGAGGCCGCGGCCCTGCTCCACTGCCCGGGCGGTACCGTCCAGCAGGACAGGATGGCAGCCCTGAACGCTCTGTGTGCGATCGTCCCGTCCGCCGTCGTCCTCAAGGGTGCGGGAACGCTGGTCGGCCAGCGGGACTGCCCCACGGGCCTCAGTCCTCTGGATGTTCCCCAGCTGGCCATGGGCGGTTCCGGCGACGTACTGGCCGGTTGTGCCGCGGCCCTGCTGGCCCGGCTGCAGGAAAGCCCCCGATCGGCCCATCAGGCAGCCTGTCTGGCAGTGGCGCTGCATGCCGCCGCCGGCCGGATACTGGCCCGCACCCATCCCCGCCGGGGCAATGTGGCTGGCGAACTGGCCGATGCCCTGCCCCAGGCCATGACCCTCTAACCGGATAGCCCTGCTATGGATGCCTTTACCTTTTTGCTCGAATCCCTGGACGATACCGCCTGCCTCGGCACCTTGCTGGCCGGCATGATGCAAAATGCCCCCCAGGTACGCGCCCTGCTCCTGCAAGGGGATCTGGGCAGCGGCAAAACGACCCTGACCCGCTCCTTTGTCGCGGCCCTGCCGGGTGGCGACCAGGCCGAGATCTCCAGCCCGTCCTTCACCATCTGCAACAATTATCCCACCTGCCCGCCGGTCCTGCACTGCGACCTTTACCGTTGCCCGGCCTCCCTCCCCGACGAAGTCTGGGACGCGCTGGACGCCGATGCAGGCATCTGCATCGTGGAATGGGCCCAGTATATCCCCGAAGCGGCCCTGCCCAAGGAATTTCTGGACATCCGGCTGGAGTCATGCGAAAAAGGACGATTCCTGACGGTAATGGCGCATGGGCAGGCGTCTCAGGCTCTGGCGCAGGAGCTGCATACAGCCTGGACCACATCCGGACGGCACGGCTCCCGGACGGATCTGCCCCTTTTTTCGTGAGACAGGTGCATCAATGGAATCTGGCATGAAAATCTTAGTTCAAAAATTCGGTGGCACTTCAGTGGCAAACCTGGAGTGCATGAAGAAAGTGCGCGAAAAAGTGCAGGCCGGGTTGAACAAGGGCTACAAGATGGTGGTCGTGCTTTCCGCCCGTTCGGGCGAGACCAACCGTCTGCTGGCCCTGGCCTCCGAGTGGTCCTCCACCCCGGATCCGGCGGAATGTGATTCTCTGGTCTCCACCGGGGAACAGGTCTCCATCGCGCTCTTCACCATGCTGCTCAAAGACGCGGGCATCCGTGCCCGCTCCCTGCTGGCATGGCAGATCCCCATCATTACCGATGACGATCACGGCAATGCGCGTATCGAATCCATCGACAGCCAGCGCCTGCGCAGCTATCTGGATGAGTACGACGTGCTGGTGGTCGCCGGTTTCCAGGGGTGCACGGAGTCCCAGCGCATCACCACTCTGGGCCGCGGCGGCTCCGATACTTCGGCCGTTGCCCTGGCTGCCGCCCTGGGTTCGGTGGAATGCGAGATCTACACGGATGTGGACGGCGTCTATACCACCGCCCCCAACATCTGCTCCAGCGCCCGCAAGATGGATCGTGTGGCCTATGAAGAAATGCTGGAAATGGCCAGCATGGGCGCCAAGGTGCTGCACATCCGTTCCGTGGAATTTGCCAAGAAGTACAAAGTGCCTGTGCGCGTCCGCTCCACTTTTTCCGACGACCCCGGCACGCTCGTTACCCAGGAGGACTCCAGCATGGAAGCTGTTCTTGTTTCCGGCATTGCCTATGATAAGGACCAGGCTCGTGTGACCCTGCACGACCTTCCCGACGTGCCCGGCGTGGCCGCCGCCATCTTCGGCCCCCTTTCCGAAAAGGGCGTGCTGGTGGACATGATCGTCCAGAACACCAGCCTTGACGGCCATACCGACATGACCTTCACCATCTCCCGCAAGGATCTCAAGCAGACCCTGGCCATCATGGAAGAAGTGAAGGAACGCACCGGCGCCACCGACGTGGTCTCCGACGTCAACGTGGCCAAGGTCTCCGCCATCGGTGTCGGCATGCGCAACCATTCCGGCGTGGCCGCCCGTGCTTTCTCCGCCCTGACCCAGGAAGGCATCAACATTCTGATGATCAGCACCTCCGAGATCAAGATCACCATCCTGATCCAGGAAAAGTACGTGGAACTGGCCGTGCGCATCCTGCACGATACCTTCGGCCTGGATTGGGACATCAACTAGTCCCGCTCCTGCCTGCCGGCTGACCGGCCCCGGCCATCCGCCGGCAATATGCCCCATACGATAAGAAAGCCCGGTATCCTGTGATACCGGGCTTTTTCTTTACTCATGCGAATGGTCTGCACAAAACGTTACCGTAGGAAAGCTCCTTTCCGCGAAACGCTGCCTGCCGCAACGGCACCGACCATTCTTTTTTACCATTGAGGGATGGCGTCGTCCTAGTGGCGCATCTCGGCCCCAAGGGCCAGCAGGGTCGTCTGCAGATCCGTCATGCTCTGGCAGATATAGTCGGCATGGACGGACTCCAGCTCCTGACGGCTCCCGTACCCGTACAGCACGCCCACGGTCTTCATACCCACGGCGTGCCCACCGACCACGTCATGGAACCTGTCCCCCACCATCAAGGAATGGGACACATCGGCGCCCGTCTCCTGAAGGGCGTAACGCAGCACATCGACCTTGTCGTTGCGGGCCCCGTTCAGCTCGGCACCGGCCACAAAGGAGAAGTAACGGCTCAACTGGAAATGATCCAAGATCTGCCGGGCGAACACTTCCGGCTTCGATGTGGCCAGATGGATGCGGTGTCCCTGCTCGATCAGACGCTCCAGCATCTGAGGCACCCCGGGATAGACCTGATTTTCAAACATCCCCTGCCGCCGGAAGTATTCGCGATATTTTTCCACCGCCAGCGTGACACGGGCGCTGTCTCCCGGAAAATAACGGGCAAAGGACTGCTTGAGCGGCGGGCCGATGAAGAACAGCAGACTGTCCGCGCTGGCCCTGATCCCGAAATGGTTCAGAGAGTACAGGACGGAATTGATGATGCCCTGCTTGGAATCGGTGATGGTGCCGTCAAGATCGAAAAAGAAAGAAGTATGGGCCATAGGCATACCGGGGTTTGCGACTACGAAAAATGCTGCCGGACGTTTTTATTACTATTGCCTCTTGCGGCCTACTGGTCAAGCAGTCCCAGGTGATCCAGCACCAGGGTCGGCTGGCGCTCCAGCCCGGGAAGATCGGAACGCCGGGCTTCCCCGCTCAAGACCAGCAGGAAATCGATGCCGGCATTCTCGGCCAGCAGTTTGTCGGTGGAAAGCCTGTCGCCCACCATCAGCATGTTTTCCGGCGCATAGCGCTGCAACAGGCCGGAAAGCAGGGTCGCATCCGGCTTGCCGAAGATGCGTTCCGGTCTTCTGCCTGTGGCGGTGGCATAGAGAGCCAGAAAGCTGCCCACGTCCGGCAGGGGACCTTCCGGGGACGGACAGACCAGATCAGGATGCGTGGCCAGGAAACGGACATCGTCTTTTTGCAGCAACAGCGCGGAGCGTGACAGCTTTTCGTAGGTCAGTTCCGTGTCATAGGCCAGGATGACGGCCTGCGCGCCTTCTTCCTGCTGTTTCAGCTCGGGCATGCGCTGGCGCAGGTCGGAGACGAAATCCCGGTTGCCGACCACATACGCCGTGTGGATGCCTTCCGCCTTCAAAAAAGCCACCAGCGGCGTCACCGGCGAGAGCAGCTGCTCCCTGCGTGCGGGGATGCCCATGCCGTTCAGCTTTTTGATGTAGGTCTCCGGCGCCTTGGAGGTATTGTTGCTCAGGAAGAAAAAATCCACATCTTCCCAGTGCCGCTGCACAAAGGCCACGGCCCCCTCGATGGGATTGTCCCCCATATAGATGGTACCATCCATGTCCAGAACGATGCAACGTTTGTCAGGAAGCCGCATGCCGTGTCCCCCAAGTTTCAAAAATGAAAAAAATGACGGCAAAACCGTGGCGCCCCCGTCCGGCACCCACCGCCGTGCCGGGATTCTACACAGGCCGATGGCCTGCTGCAAGCGGCGTTTTTCCCGCCTCTTGCCCATCTTGACACAACAATGTCCTGTAAGTAGAGGAAAGGGACGACTTCCCCGTATAACTTTCGCAAACGAAGATTCCAAAGCTATAATTGTCGCTCCTGTGAGCGGAGGACAGCGTGAAAGAAACCACAGTGATCATCATTGGCGGTGGTGCGACAGGTATCGGCATTCTGCGCGACCTGAGCATGCGCGGCGTGCCCGCCCTGCTGCTGGAACAGGGGGGGCTGGCCCACGGCACGAGCTCCCGCTTCCACGGCCTGCTGCACAGCGGCGCCCGGTACGCTGTCAGTGACAGCGAATCCGCCCGGGAATGCATCGAAGAAAACATGATCCTGCGCCGTATCGGCAAGCAGTGTGTGGAAGAGACCGAAGGCTTTTTCGTCCGTACCAAACTGGACGACCCGGCCTTCGAACCCGGCTGGGTCGAAGCCTGTGCCCGTGCGGGCATCACCGCCGAGCGCATCGATGTGGCCGAAGCCCGGCGGCTGGAGCCCAACCTGGCCCCCAATATCTGCTCTGTTTACCGCGTGCCGGATTCCTGCGTCGACGGCTTCCGCCTGGTCTGGCACAATGCCCTGTGCGCCCGGCGCTACGGCGGTGACATCCTCACCTATCACGAAGTCATCGCCATCAAGCAGAGCAACGGCAAGGTCACGGGCGTCACGGCCCGCAACCGCATCACCGGCGAAGAGCTGGACATCGCCTGTGAATATGTGGTCAATGCCGCCGGTTCCTGGTCCGGACAGATCGCCCATCTGGCCGGTCTGGATGTCAGCGTTTCGCCCGACCGCGGGACGCTGATCGTCTTCAACCACCGCTTCACGTCGCGCGTGGTCAACCGCCTGCATAAAAGCTCCGACGGCGACATCTTCGTCCCGCACGGTTCCATCACCATCCTGGGGACCACGTCGACGCCTACTGACCGCCCGGACAACAATACGCCCACGACCGAAGATGTCCTGCGCCTGCTGGACATCGGCGAGCCTCTGTTCCCCGACCTGCGCTCGTACCGCATCCTGCGTGCCTTTGCTGGTACGCGCCCGCTCTACACGCCCAACAATGCCGTGGGTCGTGCCGCCAGCCGCAATTTCCACATCGTGGACCACAAGCAGGACGGTCTGGAAGGCATGGCCAGCATCTTTGGCGGCAAACTGACCACCTACCGTCTGATGGCGGAGCGCATGAGCGATCTGGTCTGCCGCTACCTCGGCAACAACGAGCCGTGCCGTACGGCGGAAGAACCCATCATGGAGGATCCTTCCCCCGAGCTGATGCAGAAAGCCGCCAAGGTCTTCCCGCTCAATGGTGCCGTCCTTGCCGCCGACCGTCTGGGCAGCACGTTTGCCGACGTGGTGGAAAAGGCTGCCTCCGAAACGGACAACGAGCTGCTGTGCGAATGCGAGATGGTCAGCATGGCTGAAGTGGAATATGTGGCCCGCGATCCTGCCACCCACTCCCTGCACGACGTCCGCCTGCGTACTCGCCTGGGCATGGGCACCTGTCAGGGCACCTTCTGCTCCCTGCGCGCCATCGGTGCCCTGACCGAACGCAATGTGCCGCTGGCCTTCTCGCCCACGGAAGACGTCTCCCAATTCCTGCAGGAACGCTGGCGTGGTCTGCGCCCGGCCCTGTGGGGCAAGCAGCTGAAAGAAATCGAACTGGGGCGTGCCATCTACGCGGCCACCCTCAATCTGGATGGAGCCGGCAATGAACAAAAGAAATAGCGACGTCCTGGTTATCGGCGCCGGCATGTCCGGCCTTGTGGCGGCCCTTGCCGCTGCCCGGCGCGGCCGCAAGGTCACTGTCCTTTCCCGGGGCGTGGGAGCGCTGGCCATCGGCAGCGGTTGCGTGGACATCCTGGGCTATGTCAACGGCCAGGCTGTTTCCGGCCATCCGCTGGATGCCATCGAATCCTTGCCCGAGACCCATCCCTATCGCCTGCTGGGACGCGATCGCGTGGCTGAAGCCTGCTCTTTCCTGGAAGAAGTCTGTGCCGCTCAGGGCCTGTCCCTGCTGCCCATGAAAGAGAACAATCGCCTGGTCCCCAGCATCATGGGTACCCTCAAGCCGAGCGGCCTGTGCCCGGCCAGCGCCGATGGCGATCTGCTGCTGAAGGCCAAAAGAGTTGCCGTGGTCACCATCGGGGGCCTGCGCGACTGCCAGCCCAATCTGATCATCAAGCAGTTCCGCCGTTATCCTGCTCTCAGGAGCATCGAGTTCACCGAAGTCGTCCTGCCCTCACCGCTGGGCAAGACGCATCGCAATATCACGGCTCTGGATCTGGCCCGCTATGTGGATCGTCCCGAGGGTGTTTTCTGGCTGACCGATGCCCTGAAAAAAGCCTGCGGCCGGCAGGACCTCCTCCTGCTGCCGCCTGTGTGCGGCGTGCGCAACTTCCTTTGGAAAAAACTGGTGGAACTGCTGGATTGCCCGGTGGTGGAAATGCTTTCCATCCCTCCGGGAGTCAGCGGCCTGCGCCTGCGCACCTGCCTTCTGAATGCCCTTCGCGAGCTGGATGTCACCCTGCTGGAAAATACGACGGTGATCCGTGCCGACGTCGCGGACGGGCATTGCCGTGGTGTGGTCACCTCCGGTCTCGACCACGAACACGTCTATACTGCTGACCAGATCATCGTGGCTACCGGCGGCTTCATGGGCGACGGCTTCGAAGCTGAGCCCGGCAAGATGCAGGAAAGCATCTTCCAGCTGCCGCTCTGTCTGGAAAATGGCGAGATGCCTTCCGCCGATCCTTCTGACTGGTCGGAAGAAAACGTCTTTGCCCGCCATGCTTTCGCCACCCTGCGCGTCCGCGTCGATGCACAGCTGCGTCCCTGCTCTGAAGAAGGCTCGGTGCTGCTGGACAATGTCCGTTTTGTGGGCCGCTCGCTGGGCGGCTATGACTTCGCTACTGAAAAAAGCGGTAACGGCGTGGCCCTGGCCACGGCCTGGTATGCCGCCCAATGTGTGTAAGGCAGGTGCATGATGGCTCTCAAACATCCCAATCCTGATGCCTGTATCGCCTGCACCACCTGTGTGGTACAGTGCCCGGTGGCCCAGGCCACCACGAACTTCCTTGGCCCCCGCATGATCGGTCCCGCCTATGAGCGCTTCCGCCTGCTGGGTCTTGCTGAAGAAGAATCCCTGCACTATTGCGCCAACTGCAAGAACTGCGACATCGCCTGCCCCCAGGGCGTCCCGGTCTCCAGCCTGAACATGATGGCTCGTGCCGAGCAGTGCCGCAAAAAGCGCCCGCCCCTGCGGGACTGGATCCTTGGGCACGGCGAACTGATGGCCAAGCTGCTGCGCTACGTACCTGCCAAGCTGAAGAACTTCGGCATGCTCAACCCCGTGACGCGCTTTGCTCTGGACAAGCTGGGCATCTCTGCCAAAGCTCCCATGCCGGCCTTTGCCGAAAAGAGCTTCCGGCAGCAGCTGAAAAAAATCTGGCAGCCCCATACCAATAAGTATGTCGTCCTTTTCCCCGGCTGCTATCTGGATGTCTACGACCCGCAGACCGGTCTCGATCTTGTGTGGGTGCTGAACCAGGCCGGCTATCATGTCATCGTTCCCAAGGAATTCGTCTGCTGCGGCCTGCCCATGGTCGCCAACGGATTCTGGGACGACGCCCGCGCCAATGCCAAAAAGAATATCGCGGAACTGCAGCGCTGGCGCAAGGAAGGCATCCCGGTCATCACCGGTTGCCCCAGCTGCGCGTTGATGTTCTCTTCCGACCTGCCGGAATACTATCCCGACCTGATGATCGATGGCGTCTCCACGACCCTGCTGGATGCCCAGGCTTTCCTCCTGGATTGCGTGGAAAAGGGTGAACTGCGGCTGCCCGAAAAAACTGTGGACAGCTCCGAGGTTCCTTCCGAGCTCATCTACCATGCTCCCTGTCATTTGCGCGCTCAGGGCAACGGCCTGCCGGGTCTCGATCTGCTCCGCGCTCTGCCTGGCATGCATGTCAGCAATGCCGATGCCGGTTGCTGCGGTATCTCGGGCAGTTATGGCTTCAAGAAGGAAAAGTATCCCATCGGCATGCAAGTGGGCTCCGCCCTTTTTGATGCCGTCCGCAAAAGCCCGGCGCCCGTGGCTGCTTCTGAGTGCGGCACCTGCCGTGTCCAGATCAAACACGGTTCCGGCAAAGATTGCATGCATCCTGTTTCCGTGTTGCGGCGCTGGCTGGAAGCTGCCCGTTAGTTTGGGTTTCGGAATTTCCGGAGCCCCCTCAATATAGTGAAGAGGCCCCTGCTTATGGCAGGGGCCTCTTTTTATTTTATAGCTGCGATGATCTTTCTGAAATCATGACCAGCATAGGCATAAGAACTTACTGTCTATGATGAGACCTGGCTTCTATGAACAAAGGCTTTTCCTGGCCCACCAAAGAAGGCCTGCCATATTAGTCCATATAGGACAAAAGTTTACATAATCTTATGGGAGCGTTTTCGTGTGACCTCAAATCCTGATTTTCTGGGGTGACATGCAAAATTCATGGCACTCGACCCAAAAGATCTTTCAAAACACCAGGTATCGGACCTTCCTGCTCCATCCCCCTTGAGCATGCTAGTTCTCAGGCAGCTGCTGTTACATCTGCAAAAAATTTTCAACATTTCAATGTACTACGCTCGAAGCGCTCCCCCTCCTCCTACTGTCTGGGTCCCGTTTTTTCCCCTCTTCTCTATGCTACTTTAGCCCGCCTTATAATCTAGTGGACCGAACAGAGGAAAAGACGCAACTAAGGGCTGTAGGTTGCCATAACAATTTTGTTATGGCCTGCGACACGTACCTCAAACCGGCTCTCCCCCGTCCCCCCTCGCCATCGCGGCCAGGCATCCGGCGGCATGATGGGGCCCAAAACAAAAAAATCCCCGGCTGTAGCGGGGACGATCCAAAGCGGGGCACCTAGGCGCCCCACAGGTGAAAAACCATAAAAAAGACCCCCTCGCGCTGAGAGCTGCAAGGGGGTCTCGAACAATCTTTGGCAGCGGCCTACTTTCCCACATGACGTTATGCAGTATCATCGGCGATGGAGAGCTTAACTTCCGAGTTCGGAATGGGGTCGGGTGTACCCTCTCCTCTATGGCTACCAAAGAAATTTGGTAAATTTTATTGAAATAGGGATGGAAGATTTTTTCGAGAAACAAGACGCACGGGCTATTAGTACTGGTCAGCTCCACCCCTCACAGGGCTTCCACCTCCAGCCTATCGACGAGGTCGTCTACCTCGGCCCTTCAGGACTTGCGTCAGGGAGAACTTATCTTAAGGCAGGCTTCCCGCTTAGATGCTTTCAGCGGTTATCCCTTCCACACATAGCTACCCTGCTGTGCCGTTGGCACGACAACAGGTCCACCAGTGGTGTGTCCATCCCGGTCCTCTCGTACTAGGGACAGGCCCTTTCAATTCTCCTACGCCCACAGAAGATAGGGACCAAACTGTCTCACGACGTTTTAAACCCAGCTCGCG